>Ga0099822_1001243_pt1 | contig 29014 bp, 12 predicted proteins | sample CowpeawhiteBW_FD_76839 | JGI IMG/M metagenome (GOLD analysis project Ga0099822, IMG submission 76839) | Root nodule microbial communities of legume samples collected from California USA - Cow pea white BW | ecosystem: Host-associated > Plants > Roots > Nodule | place: USA: California | collected... | reverse complement strand
TATATTCTCTCTTTTTCTATCTTTCTCTTTCATTTTTATATATATATATATATATATATATATATATATATATATATATATATATATGCAGATTTTAGGTGAAAACTTGAAGTCATGGTTTGGTTGATGTGAGAAATTAATGATCGTTGCGAGACATTGGAATAAAGCTTTCACTGTAGTTGACAACTACTTGGGAGGGAAGAGAACGAATCTTTCTTCCGCTGTTGTCTTGTGCTGTGGTTGTTGTTCTGTTGATGTCTCGGAAACTCGACAGCCCTGTGCAGACTCAGATGGCCGTGGCAGTGATAAGGAGCAGTCCGCTTGGGAGAGAGTATCATGGGAAGCAACCCGCTGGGCGAAGGCGTGTGTTTGTGCAAACAGAGAAAGGGTGTGTGTTGGGTATGGAGTTGGATCGGGGTGACAATGCACACACTGTTAAAAGGAGGTTGCAGCTTGCTTTGAATGTCCCCATTGAAGAGAGTAGTTATCTGACTTTTGGGGATATTGTGTTGAAGAATGACCTTAGTGCCGTTCGGAATGATTCTCCCCTTTTGCTCACTAGGGGGAATCACATCCATAGGAGCTCCTCCACGCCGTGTCTTTCTCCAAAGGGGAGGGACATCCAGCAAAGGGATAAGAGTGGCCCTATTGAGATATTGGGACAGTCGAATCGCCTTCATAGGATCAAACACATGATCAAGGACATTATGAAGGCGATTAAGATGGGGATTGATCCGATTCCAGTGCATAGTGGACTTGGTGGTGCATACTATTTCAGGAACAGTAAGGGGGAGAGTGTTGCAATCGTGAAGCCCACTGATGAGGAGCCTTTTGCTCCAAATAACCCAAAAGGTTTTGTTGGGAAGGCACTTGGGCAGCCTGGGCTGAAGCGATCGGTTCGGGTTGGGGAAACCGGGTTTAGGGAGGTTGCAGCATATCTTCTTGACTATGATCATTTTGCCAATGTGCCGCCGACTGCACTGGTGAAGATTACACACTCGGTGTTCAATGTGAATGATGGTGTGAATGGGAACAATTTTTGGAGGAAGAGGTTGGTTAGCAAGATTGCGTCTTTCCAGCAGTTCATTCCTCATGATTTTGACGCCAGTGATCATGGTACATCGAGCTTCCCGGTTGCTTCTGTGCATCGTATAGGGATTTTGGACATTAGGATTCTTAACACAGATAGGCATGCTGGGAACCTGTTGGTTAGAAAGCTTGATGGCATTGGGAGTTTGGGTCAGATGGAGCTGATCCCCATTGATCATGGCCTCTGCCTTCCTGAAACTTTGGAGGATCCATATTTCGAGTGGATTCATTGGCCACAGGCTTCAATACCATTTACGGAGGATGAGCTTGCCTACATTGACGATCTTGACCCTTATCGTGATTGTGACATGCTGAGAATGGAGCTTCCTATGATCCGAGAGGCGTGTCTCAGGGTGTTGGTGCTGTGCACCATTTTCCTCAAGGAGGCTGCGGCTTATGGCCTTTGTCTTGCTGAAATTGGTGAGATGATGACTAGGGAGTTCCGCAGGGGAGAGGAGGAGCCCAGTGAACTAGAGGTTGTTTGTTTGGAGGCGAGGAAGATGGTGGCGGAGCGGGAGGAACCATCTCCCAGGCCCTCTCCCAGGGCTGACATGAAAGAGGATGAGTTTCAGTTTGATATAGATTATGAAGAAGTTGGACTAGATTTTACACCAAAGATGGCACTGGATGACCCTTTAACCAGAGCAACTTTTCAGCCTGCAGTTGGGAACGGGTATGGTCGCAACCCGCTTTCCAAATTGGATGAATGCATCGAGGAGGAGGTCGAAGGTGAGGGAGAATCTCCTCAGGAATTTGTTACCTATTCTGCTGAAGAAAAAATCCCAACTGTTTCAGAACTTTCTGCCACACTGAAAAATACCATTTTAGATGGGAAAAACCAGAATCAACAGAAATATTCTGGAGGAAAGGTGGATAATGGCCATTTTTCAAATTCATCATCTGGTCATAAGAGTGCCAATGAGCAGCTTCCTGCAAGCATAAGCTTTGTGGATGTGGCAGATATGACTGATGATGAATGGACATTGTTTCGGGAGAAGTTTCAGGAGCTGCTGTATCCGGCATTTGCTAAGAGGAAATCGATAACCTTAGGTCAGAGGCAGAGACAGAGGCTTGGTACTTCGTGCCAGTTTTGAAGTTGAGCAATACAATGGTATGATAGGGAGGACCATAGACGAAGAAGAATAAGGCTTTGTAGGTTTTAGGGAAATGCATTAAGGGTTGTTAAAGATAGTTCTGGTTTATGAGATTTGAATGAGTGCTTTGGTTGGAGAGAGAACCTAGGAAAACCTGCTGTAAATATGCTTGGCATCAGCTAAGTGGTGAGCCGATTAGTTTAGTTGTTTGTATTTTGATTTCATGATTTCATTTCTTCTTTACCCCTCCTTCTCTTTGTAGGATAAAATTGTGAAATGAAACTTGTGTATATAATGAAATGGCATGTGCCCTTTTTTCCGTCATCTTATGGATTCGTTACGTGCCTATGTACTGTGACGAATTGTGCGTAAACGTGATAGATGCGGCGACAATGGTGGTCTCAAAACATTTCAAAATCTTTGATGTTGCATACGAACTTGCGCTGATGTTTTTTTAGACCTTCATTCATGTATATGTGCATGTTTTTTTCTAAAAACCTTCATTCAGCTGATTGCATAACTATCTGCGCACTGAATTACTTGTGTTAAATGATTGAGTTGGTGAAATGAGAAATATTCTATATGGTTAAATTTTCCAAAATAGACCCGTCATGTTCGGTTCGATTGGCTTGATTTGATTAAATATCAAGTTTAGAAGTATTGACATTGAAAGAATGATTTAACAAAGATTTAGATTAGGAAAACTAGTTTATACTTCAGAGTGATACTTGAAAATTTTTGTGAGAGAATCGGTTTCTTTTGGTTGATAAAATATAGTATTTAGTGTATGTCATGTGAAATAAACTTTACTTAACATGGAAGGTAGTGATTTTTTTTACTGTAACATTAGTTGATTTACTGTGAAAGCCCACTATTAATTACAACAAAGTATGGGGAAAAAACAGCCTACAGGACATTAATTCAATAGTCAGTTTTCTGAAAGCCAGATTCCTACTACAATATTAATATGTTTATGGACTGGTTTGCAAACAATTCAATAATCTTGTAGGGATTAATTTAATTTACTTACATACTTTTCTGTATGCTTAGTCTATGGTTCAATATCCAATAATTGATTAAGAGTAACATGTTTGTAACTTTATGTTGATACAGGTTAAGAAATCATGATATCTAGATAACTTGTGTCTTAAAATTCAAAAAGCTTAATGCATTTAGTCACTTCCTTATCTTTGAGATGTTGATGACACTCGGTTTCTTTGAAAAAGACATCTTAAGTGGTGGGCGTAGAGTAAAGGAATCCAGTTTAATCAAAACCGTGGATCCTTTTGTTGCATTGTGCCATGATGCTTCCAAGACCTGCTAAACCAGACACTTTTGTCATCCAGGCACGTGAGTACCCCATGCTAATGAATGGATAATTTTTGTATCTACATACTTATAAGTTCAATGTGTTTTAATATGAAAAATCAAATTTTGAAGTAGAATTAATATCGGAGAACTTGATCCAATCTAAATAAAGTAAATTCTGGTATCATGGAAAAAAGTAAGAACGGGTTTGCACATTATGAAATTTCAATAATAATCATTAAGGTGAAAAACTAAGGTGAAAAACTGTTTAATTCTTAATAAACAGGAAAACACTTTATGTGTTTGTATTTTAATATTAATTTACATGGAAAATATGAGAGATCTCACACTGTTGAAGTCGGCTTCTTTTCTTTTTTTCAAAATGGATGTGATCAATTATCTGAATTATTTTTCTGCCGTCCCAAGTATTCGAATGTTTTAATAATCTTTTATACCGTGCTAAGAAGACAAAAAAATAAATAAATAAAAATTTTAAACCAAATCTACCTCGGTTAATTTGTTTTGTAACCTATTTATGGCGTGTATTGAAGTGGACACGAGTGTAACTTATATCTGGTTGTTTAGATTAATTGGTAACCAGCAAAGGCTGAAGTGGTAGAAAACAACAAAGGTTGCGTATGATGAAGCAGCAGATGATGCAGTGATATTAGCAAGTAGTAAGTAGCCACCAAACCAAACCGAACCAACGTAGGAAGATCACAAGAAATGGTCCCACTGAACCATTGGACAAGAATGTCTGGCTTTTCATTATGTCGAGAGGCTCAATCCTCCTAATCGATTTCAAGTAGTTATTAATGCAACTTAATATCTCTTCAATTCTCCTGTCTACAAGAAAAGGAGGCAATAACAAAGCTCTTTTCTCTTGTTTCCTTTTCACCGATCAAAACATTCAAGAAAGCTAAAATCACATTCTTTAGAGAAATTTATGCAAATTAGATTTAAGAATTTAATTCTAATAAACTATTAGATTATATAAGTTTTATATTTTCATAAAATATATTTTGGTACACGTAATAATTTAAATACACTTTTCATTTTAAATTGTCTCAGATATTTACAAAATAAATTCTTAACTCTAAAATAGTCAATTATGTGATGATTAACTAATAAATCTTAACAAACTTGAAGTCAAAAGGATGACAATTCATAATTAAAGACTAATATATTATTTTTTGACTACATAAATTCAATATGTTAAAATGAATATTTTCTTAAAGAAATAAAAGAGACTAAAGGTTGATTTAAACTAAATACAATATATCCTATAAATGTAGTAATAAATAAATTTTATTAAAGCTTTTGTTCCAATTTTTTTGTGTGTTTTCTTACTTTTTCTCATACTAATGTAATTTTTATTTTTGTTAAAAAAATCAATACAGTCTCTTGTATTAAATTAATGTTAACGCGATTTAGACGACGACAATTAGTACAAATGACATATAAATTTGTATAATTTCAATGACCTCGAAATCACCTTGGTGTTATGTTATTATTTATATAGTCATATAATCTTTTAATGAATGTCAACACTAATTTAATGAAATAATTAAAACACTACATTGAATAATTCCAAAAATTAGAATAAAAGAGAATAGTAAAGCTAGTAAATAATAGTAATTGGAGGTCTAAAGGCACATATAATTCTACCAACAATTCTTAAAAACGGGGTTAAGCATGTCATCTTGAGTCAGTTAGATAAGCGTAGAGAGAATTGGTGAAAGTATTGATGAGCGACGATCTAAGTTGCAACAACTTTTGCTGTGGATCTGATAGGATTTTGCATCTCTCATAATGTTGGTAGATTAATAATAGTTGCCATTAAGGGACATAACTTAGTATTGAAATTGTAAGGAAAATATTTGTTAAGGTAGCGTTTAAGAGATTTGTCTGATTGTCCAAAGTGGAAAATGACTTTTTGATGAAGTGGCATCCTAATCTGTGCCTATTTTTTCTTTTAAGTCTTCATTGCCACTTGTTCTCAGACTTCACCAATGCCAAGCATTTAATGCTTTGCATTGCATTGCAAGTTAGAATGATGCATCTAAGAGGAGGAAAAGACAACAACAAGAGTGCAACTCAGACATGTCCCATTGTCCCCTTAATCACCATCCCAAACCAAACTCATAGTAAATCAATGATTCAAACTATTATTATAATTAAGTTTAAACATGTTTTTTGTTTCACTATTACTTCTTATAATATTTCGTCTTTTTAGTTTTGATTATTACTTTTTAGCTTTCCAATATATCTATTTTATTTTAGTTTTTATAACGTTTTGTTCATTTTAATTGTTTCCTTTCAAAAAATGTTTTACAGAGATTCTAAAATAAACAATCTATAACTCTAGAGACTAAAACAAAAATATATTGAAATGTAATAAAACTTTTTCACAAAATCCAACCGTTTTTAGAAGATTACAAAACAAATTATGTCTGTATTTTAGAGGGGAAAAATAGTATATATAACTCATTTTATTTTTATTGATATTAATGGTATTTTTATGGTAAAACCCTACTATTTGAGCAATTAATGGTTAGGTGATATCCAACACTTCACATTTATGAACTTTTAATAGTGAGACATATTTGGATTTTTTTTTTTTTTATTTTATATTAGGATTTGATGTTTTTTTTTCATATTAAACCTTTTTTTTAAAAATATTCAAATAAGCTTTCCTCATATTTGATGTTTCTTTAATTTTTTTTTATTTCTTTTGGAATGGGTTTATTTTATAAACAAATTTAGCACTTGATAGCTTAAGGGGTTAGATTAGATATTTACAGTTCATCCATTAAAGCAAGGCATCTTCTAGCCACACACACTTGTAAGAACAAAGAGTGATTTGTGTGAATTGTTTGTGAAGAAGGGAAAGTTTGAATACAGGTGTATGATGTAAATGTAAGTTAGATTGAGTTAAGAGCACTTTCTGACGTGAATCACAGAAAAGAATAATGTCATAGCTGTAGGAAACAGAGCAAATGCTTCTTCTCTTTCACTCAACTTTCATCATCAACTCATGTGGTTTAATCCAATTCTTTTAGGAAAATAATTCTTCTTTATTCCTGACACACAAGAAGATTATCACACAACGAATATCTACTTTTCTTTAACTTATAATTTAAATGAGTTCAGTTCTGAAAGTTTGATAATATCACCACATTGATCTTAAGATTTAAAGTTTTTGCTTGCAAAATAGTTTAAATTGTTCACTATAATATTATCATTATATTAACTACTGAATTTGAAGTTATGTTTTTGTAAGATATGTGCGAGTACACCAATGGTGACTGAAAATCTCTTCATGATGCACTGCAATAAAGCATGGTTTCTTATCATTATTTATGCATACTCCTATATGTGCTTTTCTTTCCAATGGGGAAAGATAATATTTTTCGAATTGTAGGTTTTGTATTTCTTTCATGCGTTTTTTTTAGGACATCAATATTTAACTTTAAATAGCCATTATTTTGCCCTAAATATGATAAATATTAATCTCGAAACGTTTGATCTTCTTTTCCAAATTCTTTCCTTGAGTTAAGACAACAAAACAAAGGATGATAATAAAATTATGGAACACAGGCCATTTCTTCCTGCACCTTTATAATTTCAAATTGCACCCCATAAATTTTTTCATTTCAAATTGTATAATTTGAAATGTAATGTTTTCATTTATTTCGGATTTTACATTTCAACAAAATAAAAAATTCATTTTAAATTGTAAAATCTGGAATAAAAGGTATTTTAGATTGTACAACTCAAAATTAGAATAATTTTTTTTATTCTAATTTATATATTTGGAATATAAAATAAAAAGTAATTTCAGAATAAAAGATTTACATTCTGGACTACACAATGTGGAATAAAAAAGAATATATGAAAGTGAAGGTTGAAATTATGGAGGTGCAGGAAGAAATTGTCTGGACTACATAAAGCGGCCCAAGTGATTATTTGTTCTGGACCACATGATTTCTGAACTGAGCCTTTTTCTTTTAGTTTTTGTTCCAAAAGGCATGTTTATCTTCATGCATAAATTTTGTCTTCAATTTCTTGTAGTTAAAGTGGGAGTGATCTTTATTACTTCAGCACTAGAAAAAAAAGTTTTTAAACCATGTTTGAAACAAGTTTATAATGATATTAATTCAATGAAGTACGAAGAAATAATGAAGATTTGAGATTCTACTCTTTTGTTATGTATGGTGATGTTTTGTTTTTTTTAATGATTGTTGTAATTTGTTTCATTGTGCTGTTAAAAGTAGCTTGAAAACAAAAAATAAGATATTTATATGGAGGAAAACGATGACGAATATAAGAAAAATAATTGTTATTGTAAGATCCACTTATTTTTTTGCCCTAAATGTTTAAGGGCCTACCCCAAACTGTTGGGTCTAAGGCTGGCCCATAAGGTGTCCAAAATCCCTAAAGCAGTCTAACTCTCTCATTCTCCTGTTTTCCATAAACAAATCAGCTCCTTTTCCCCTCTTAGCAAACTACAGCCGCAAGCTCTACTAGGGTTTGGTCTTTACCCCTTGTCAAGTTCGCTTAAACTCATTTTCTCTTCTACGTAAGTTACTTCTCCACCGTACCTTCTTTATTTCTAGCTCTGTTGTCATGATTCTAACTAGGGTTCACCTTGGTAACCCGTTTTGAATTTGTTCCGCTATTTTCCAGCTCACTAATATGCTCCTAGAGCTACTGTGCTCAACTGTTTGAGTGTACGAGTCTTTTGTTAGCCTTTTTCCATGTAAGGGAAGCTAGAGTTTTCATATCTTCTTCATATCTGCTTGTTTTAGCTTTATTTTGTGTTTGATATGCTTGGGTGTTGTTGTGATTGTTTGGATTATGGATAAATGTGTTGTGGTTTGCAAATGCTTGACTGTTGCACGCGAGAACAATGGTGGGTACTGGTTTTCTCGCCCAAGCAAGTGTGCCTCGCCTAAGCGAGATTAACAGCAACTCGCTCAGGTTTTCTGCTCGAGCTGTCGCTCAAGCGACGAGCCTTCGTTTTGAGCGAGGGGTAATCTCGCTCAGGCAAGGAGGTCTCGCCTAAGCGAGAAATCGTAGAAGCCATTGTTCCCCTGTTCGAGCTCTCGCCTGAGCGAGAGAACCTCTCTCGCTTGAGCGAGGTCTTCTAGCCTGAGCGAGACTAGGGCAGGTTTGTGCTCTAGTTTTGTTTGGTTCTTTGATATGGTTGCTTTCTCGTTTGATAAAGTGTTTTACCACAAAAGCCTGATGTATGATGCCATGTACATTGCATGAGATTTAAATAAGGAAGAGATGTTGCCATGTTGGATATGAAGTGGAAAGTATGAATTGATTGGTGGTTTGGTTGAATAATTATATGAGACTTGGTATGCATGATAACTTTATGATTGGTTGGTGAAACATGCTTTTGGTATGGTTTGGGACGTAATTCCATGAATCTCTAGGTGAGATCCCATGGTGGTGCATCATGGTCAGGACGTAATTCCACGAAGGTTTCGTGGTGGTGCCTCATGGTCAGGACGTAATTCCATGACCCCTGTTAGTGAGAGCTCATGGTGGTGCCTCATGGTCAGAACGTAATTCCACGGAGGTTTCGTGGTGGTGCCTCATTATATAATTTAGTAAGGATTCAAGTAAGGATTGCATCCTGGCACTCTAAAGAGTCACTTAGTCTCACGTAGAGCGTACTGACTCAAGTGGTGAGAGTAGCAGGAGGCCCTAGTCTTTGGCAGGATAATGGCCATAGACGTTTGAAGGTTAACCTTGTGTGTGGTAAGGTGAAACCCATTGGCAATGGCTCTACAGAGCAATAGAGACCACCACAAGTGCAAGCATCTAGTGAATCTGACTGATTATATGTATCCGGATAATTGAGTCTTAATGTCTTGCTTGTCGGTCATTACATGCTTGGTTGATTTATGTACTCAGGACTTTTAAATTGTATGTTCAATTGCATGATAAAAACCTTTTTACTTTAGCTTACCCTTTTGTTTGCTTGTGTGTTCTATGCGTGATTTTCTCTTTTTGCGATGATCATCAATTTATTGATGTGAGCATATGTGGGAACTACTTGTGGTCATCAGGGTGATGGAAATTCCGTTGCATAACTTATCTTGGGTTGGATCCTGCTTCATCGAGTTTCTCTTTTAGGGTTGTGGCCCATGTATTACCTTGCTCTTTGAGCATTTATTTTGAATATTGTTGAACTCTTATTTTGTTTTGCTAATGGCATCATGGTGTGCGTCAGTCTTCTGTTCCAAGTATTTTGAATAACTGTAAGGAGTGACATTTCCATTCTATAACAATCCTCTTTTATTATATTGTGTGATGTTTCATTTAATTATGTTATTATTTAAATAGAACGTTACAATTATCTCATTGATTTGTAACAAAAGGTTTTATTATAATTGTCATTGATTTTCTTTATTCACATATTTCTTTTCTTTTGCTTTGAAACTACTTTTAAATGATAATAGATGTAAAAATGGTCATTGAAAGTGCCTTATGATGATATTTTATGCAACAATTGTAATTATATCTCTTTTTTAATTGTTGTTGTACTATAATACTTACGATGGTATTTAGTCCAATAATTGTAGTCATGTTTTTTCTTTTTTTTAATTGTTGTTATACTATAATTTCTTAACACTTGTATTTATACGTATAAAAACAAATATAAACGATGAAGATTCTTGTTTGGAAGATTGGATGCAACAAAATTTGAAGAGATGTTGAAAAAGTGTCTTCGTTTTCCAAGCTTTTAAAAAAACCTAAACATCTTATTCTCAAGAAAGGTTTTTCAAGGAAGAAGTTTAAGGAATAGTGTTCTCCTTTAGTAACTTTTGATTGAGAGAAAAATTTGTAAGAGTAACATTAATTATAATAGAATATAAAATTGACTACAAGGATTATTAGAAAACTTTTTGTAAGTGGATAGCTTTTCACTATTCTAGTATAAATGAAACTTAAATTCAAATGCTACACCTAAATATAATGTACGTGTAGCTTGTAAGATATTCTACTCCTTATACAACTTATAAGGGAAGTTTCTAATATAATTTGCATGCTAGACTTCCAATGTAAGAACCTTCTCCTCCTCCTCCAAGGTCTCTTTCACTCCATGTTCTTCTACATGAGGCTCCTTATTGGCCTCAACGCAAGTAGCTTTGGTTGACTATGGTTGACCCAATTTGAGGCCCATTGTTAGCCCAATTTGAGATCCATGGTTGGTCCAATTTTCAAATCCAAAATTATTTACAAGTCTACTAAAAGATAGTTACAAATTTCAAATATTTTAACTCTAATACAATTATTTACAAAGCTAAAAATATTTTTTTTAATATTCTACACTCCAAATAAATAAAACCTTTTTCATTATAGCTTCCTCTTCTTTAATTTTCTTAGACCTAATATATTCCTTCGTGAATGGTCCTCCATCAAACCTTCTTTTCCCTTTACAAAGATTTGTCCTTGAACTTAAATCATCCTCAAATTCAACAACCTCCGCAAAAGGAGATAAATAATAATTATTAACAGTACAACAATGAACAATATATTCTAAAGCATGATCTAATTGATATGCATTATCATTTATCATTTTAAGAACTTGGAATGAACCATCTTATCTTGAATTGAATTTTGACTGCCTTTGAGAAACAAACTTTTCCTTTCTCAAATAGAGCCAACTCAATCTATTTCCTAAAAGTTTAGTCCATTTCTCCATTTTTTGTCATAATTAATATATTTTTGAGTTTGTTTTCCAATATGGTGTTTAACCTTCACATGATCCTTCTTAACAAACTCGTATCTAGATACTTCTTTTTTATGTAATAAAGAATTTGTATTTGGAAGTGGAAGTAAGTCTAGAAGAGTGATAATGTTAAAATCATATGCAACCTCAAAAGCAGAAAGATTAGTAGTTTTATGAACTACTCGATTATAAGCAAACAATATATGCAGAAGATATCTGATAATATTGTCGTTGATGCGATCAAATTAATACTACTTATCTATAACAATTTCAATATTGTTAAGAGAGTAGTCAACAAAATAGAAATGGTAAAGTCAACCCTAAGTCGTCTCCCAACGAACATAGAATTGATTCTCTAACAAATTAGTTCTTATAAAAACTATACAAAAGAGCTAGTCAAATAATAACAATATAAGAGGATTAAGATAAACAAAATAATACATGAAAGAAATAAATAGGATTGAAAATAGATAAAGACAATAAGAAATAAAACATGTTGATTTCACTATTTATTATTGTTATTGATTTCTTGTCAAAGATTTCAAATTAATCAATGTAACTTCTCAATTAATTTGTTGGCATCCTCACTTTTAATGAAAGTAACTTCTCAATCAAAAGCAAGAACTTTATAGATTAATCATAGTAAATTTAACCAAAGTAACTTCTCAATTACATATTAGGTTTAATTAGTCGGATGGTACTCACTTTCGTTCGGATGTTTCAGTTTGGTCCACGCTTTTAAAAATGTTTCAATTACGTCCCAACTTTTGAAAAAGTGTCTCAATTAAGTCTCTTTCAGAAAAAAATTATTAACCCCGTTAACAGCGTGCCACATGCCAGTCTCTGGATTTTTTTATTTATTTTATTTATTTTATCTTTTGAATTTTTTAATTTGTCACATGGGAAGTCCCTGGTGTGACACGTGGCATTGTCAGTGCCACGTGGCAAGTTAGTGACACGTGTTAGTGTAACTGTCGAGTGTTATTGTCTTGATTTCAATTTACTACTCACATATGTTTATTTGTTTCAATTTAGTCTCAATATGTTTTTTCAAAATAGAGAAATATTAACTCTCTCTTATGAGTATAACATTTATACAAGTAATAAGTTTGCTCTCAAATTTAAGAGAGACAATATTGCACTATTTTGAAAAAAAAATATATATAAATAATAAGTGTTGTCTCAAATTTCAAATTTAAGAAAGAGACAATATTACTCTATTTTGAAAATGACGTTATAACATATTATATTTTGTTAACTGGTAACCCATGTTTTGTTATTGATGACTTTTGCAACTAAATTTTAATATAAATATCAATACTTAATTTTGTAAGTCATTTTTAATAACAAATATGAATATAACATTTATGTAAATAATAAATTTCGTATTAAGAGAGACAATATTTCTCTATTTTGAAAAAAAATGGGACTAAATTAAATCAAAACGATATATGTGGGGACTAAATTGAAACAAATAGACATATGTGGACACTAAATTAAAATCAAGACAATGACCCTTGGTAGTGAGACTAACACGTGGCAGTACCTTGCCATGTGACACTGTTATGTGACACTAATAGTGTCACGTGTCACACTAGAACCTAACACATGACAAAAAAAATTCAAAAAAAAAAATTTAAATTCAAAAAAAAATTCAAAAAAATTCAAAAATCCAGATACTGACACATGGCACACTGTTAACGGCGGCGTTAATAATTTTTTTCTAAAAACCTAATTGAGGCACTTTTTCTAAAGTTGGGACGCAATTGAAACTTTTTTTTAAAAATGGGACCGGAGTGCAACATCCGAACGAAAGTGAGTAACATCCGACTAACTAAGCCTAAATATTACTATACCTAATCATGTTTATTCTTTTCCCTCTTATATCTAATAAAAACTTAATTAACGAAAGTAACTTCTTGATTAATTATAATTAAAGTTTTCACCTTTAATCAAAGTAACTTCTTAATTATTAGCAAACTTCATTCAATCGTATGAAAGTTTCTAAATTTAACTAAAGTAACTTCTCACTTAAAATTTTAAAAACCCTTTGACTCATATGATTATTATTTTATGTAGATTTAACACTGTGCTAACTTGTTACAATATAAAAACTATTACTTTTACTAGATTATGAACCAAAAGACATAGATGAAAATAAATCACAACAAGAATCAAAAGAACAAACAAATTTATTCATCTAACCTTAGAATCTAATTAAGAAATTACAATGAAACTAACCCTTAAAACTTAGTCCTCCATGGAATAGAAAAGTAACATAAAAATAGAAGAAGAGAGGGTGGAGAGAGAGAATGAAATTAGGTCCCCCTAAAGGGTTCCAAAATTCCAAAGTTGCGAACTTGTCTTTTCTACTTCCCCTTTGTCTCTTTATATAAGACTTGGACTAGACTTTTCTATTGCTAAAATCTCTCAAATATTATTGGTTGTTCCTCTTCTGGGATGAGCGCAATTAATGGTTGTTGGGCGCTCCCCTGCTAGGTGGTCTAAGACGCGTGTTAGGCGGCACTCACTTCATGCACCTCTTCTAATGAAGCTACAACCTTCTTTTATCTATTACTCTTTTGGATTTATTAGGATCACATCACCGCTAGGCCAAAAGCTATGACCTTTAGTTAGGGTGTAACTCTTAGCATTCCAAACACTACGATTTGAATGTGACTTGACCCTCATGACCTTTGTCATGAAAGAATTGATGCACCCTGCAACAGTTTTTATATATTTGATGCACACAAAGCTAAAATAGTCGCAAAATCTAGAAGTGAAAAAACTTTTTACATAAATAAATATGGGTTCAAGTATTTACTAATTATAACTTGCATAGATATCATTTATTCGACACTTAAAAATTATGTTAACACATTATAACCTTGATGGTGAATCTACATATTGTAAAATATCCATCAATGTTGAAAAATTGGATAGTGAATGTGTTGTTTTTGTACATGGGTCATGAACTCTTCAACATAGATATACAACTCTTCAACACTTCAAAATTATGTTAACACAATATAACTTCCACAGTGAATCCTACATAATTGTAAAAGATCCACCAATGTTATAAAATTGGATAGTGAATGTGTTGTTTTTATACATGGGTCATCATCAACCAAGTAACAATAGTGATTGTGTATAGAACATCTTTAACTGAAAATAGGATATAAGCTTTGAATTTCAACAGCCAGCAAAACAGAGTCATTGATTATATTGTAAATACAGATTAAGAAAGTTGAACGAAAATAAAACCCCAAAAGTTAAATAAAAGTGAACATTAATCTAATATTTAGATTAATAGTTAAACATCAGGACATCCAACAACAGGAAAAAAGTTAAACAACGAGACTAATCTTTGAAAAATAACATTACGTAACAGCTTTTTGGACTACTGTAAAATTGGTTAAAAGGAGGTTGTTTATGTTCAGCAAAATCTAGTTATAGTTGCAGACTGATGATACTATTCATTTATAGTTGAATATCTATCGCTAAATTCATGAACATTCCAATATGAGTAATTTATATAAATATATAAAAAAAAACTTATTCATTTAGTACATATAGTTTACAACAATTTCCCTTCCAGCTTATTAAGTAGGAACCTCTCATTGCTTTTATAAATGGCAAATTTATCAGGAGAAATCCAGTAAAAACAGTGAGTGAGTGGAAACAACGTCTCATGCCAAAACAAGCTCTCGCAAATAAAAGCAAAAGAGAAAAATGAAAAGTTTTACATGAAAAGAAAGAAACTAAACCCCTCTAGATAAGCTCTTTTGCTGCAGCAATAACAGCTTCTTTTGTAATACCGAATTCTTTGTATATTTTTCCTGCTGGAGCACTAGCTCCAAAACGATCAATACCAATGGCTTTTCCCTTAGGTCCAACGATTTTCTCCCACCCAAATGTTGATCCTGCCTCGATGCTAACTCTGGCTGACACAGCACCAGGCAAAACACTCTCCTTGTATTCTTCTGACTGCTCATCAAAAAGTTCCCAAGAAACAAGGGAAACAACTCTAACACTCTTCCCTTCCTTCCTCAACTCCTCACCAGCTTTAGCAGCAATTTCCAACTCAGAACCAGTTCCAATCAAAATCACATCAGGCTTGTTGCCACTGGAGTTGTCTGAAATGGTGTAACCACCCTTTTCGACGCCTTCGATGGACGATCCGGGAAGATTGGGCAGTTTCTGCCGGGAAAGGGCAAGGATGGAGGGTCTCTTCCTGTTGAGCACTGCAACTTTGTACGCGCCAGCTGTTTCATTACCATCGGCCGGACGAAGCATCAAAATGTTCGGCATTGCCCGGAAACTTGCCAGGTGCTCTATAGGTTGGTGGGTTGGACCATCCTCTCCAAGTCCTATTGAATCATGAGTCATGACATAAACCACCCCGGCCTCAGATAGCGCAGAAAGCCTTATGGCACCTCTCATGTAATCAGTGAAAACAAAGAAAGTGGCACAGTATGGTATCAGTCCAGGGCTGTGAAGAGCAATGCCGTTGCAGATTGCTCCCATTCCATGCTCTCTAACACCAAATCTAACGTTACGTTCTGCTGGAGTATCCTTTTGGAAGTCCCCAAACGTTTTTAGCAAGGTCATGTTGGAAGAAGCAAGATCTGCACTACCCCCCAGCAGACCCGGAAGAACCTTTGCAAGGGCATTGAGGTTTTGCTGAGACAGATTTCTGGTGGCATCAGCTGGGCTCTCTGGAGTGTATGTCTGATATCAAATTGAAAAGAAACTGATTTATATTCCAGACACAACTCACTGGAAATCAGTTTTTATTGCTACTTTTGAATGCAGATATGTGAAAAGGAAATTAAATAACAGGATATCAAACTGTGATACTCATTAACATCAGAGTCATAATCAAAATCTTGCACATTACATTATCTTAAAAGTTATCTCCAGACAAAGATGATGAACAAACAGTCTACAAGTTCAAATATTACTAACCGGAAGTGCTTCCTCCCATCCAGCAGGCAATTCACCATTGATTATAGATTTTAGTTCGGCGGCTTCTTCCTTGTATTTCCTTTCATACTCAGCAAACTTAATATTCCACTCAGCTTCAAATGCAGCACCCTCAGGGATGTGGCGACTCCAATGCCTGCAGATAAACAAGCAAATCTTATTCAGTAACAGGTAAAAATAAATCTCTAATCCCATCATTCATACTTTTTGACATCCTCAGGCACATGGAATGGCTCATATGGCCATCCAAGGTTCTTCCTTGTGGCATCAACTTCTTTGGCACCCAGTGCACTTCCGTGCACACTGTAGGAGTTAGCTTTGTTGGGAGAACCATAACCAATGGTTGTTGTGACCTGTTAAATAGAACTAATCAGTAAACCAAACCAGTAACACTAGATAAACTGTCCATAATTTACTGCATTAGGTACAATGCAATTGAGTCTTAAGTAACAGAAATCATGTTTGAAACATTAGCTTAAAACATTCACGATAAATAATGACAGATTATGATTGTTATAATAAAACAAGTTAGACATCTATGTTGCCTATTACTCTAACCTTGATCAGTGTGGGTTTGTCTTTGACAGATTTTGCTTCCTCAATGGCAGCACGGATATCCTCATAGCCATTATTTCCATTCTTCACCCAAATAACATGCCAGCCAAGTCCCTCAAAACGACTATCAACACTCTCGGTGAATGCAATCTCTGTGTTACCATCAATAGAAATGTGATTGTCATCATAAAATGCTATCAGTTTCCCCAGTCCCCAGTGGCCAGCAAGTGAGCATGCCTCATTTGCGATACCCTCCATTTGACAACCATCACCCAGTATAACATATCTGCATAAAACCAACACCATCAGTAAATCATTACACAATTAAAGCCTCACAAGTTGCATAAGATTTAGCTATTTTACGTGTAATGATCAACAATCTCGTTATCAGGCTTGTTGAATCTCGCAGCCAAGTGCTTCTCCGCAAGGGCCAAACCAACAGCATTGGCAATCCCCTGACCAAGAGGACCTACAAAAGTTGAACATAATAGGTGGATAACTAAACAAAATCAAAAAGAAAAAGAATCACTATTCTAGTGCACAAACTCAAAACAATATCAAACCTGTTGTAACTTCAACTCCAGGAGTTTCAAAATTCTCTGGGTGTCCCGGGGTTCTGCTCCCCCATTGTCGAAATTCCCTCAAATCCTCCTCCTAAAAAGTCAAAGCACCGTCAAACGAAACAATTTCACTTCAGTAAGGATCAAAATATACACAAAACTCATCCAGTCATCACACTTCCCACAAGATAAAAAAAAAAAAACACGCACTGAAAAACAAACACAACCCCATTACGAAAAGGAAAAGAAAAACTTTCTTTACAAACTAGCTTTCCTAGATCTGCTTGTGCCCACTAAAACCCCAAAACAAAACCATCCTAAAACCTAAATCACCCTACTTAGTTATATCAGAAATCTTTTAGATAAACCTCTAAAAGAATTAGAATTACCGGTATACGACAATGTGTGATTTGATAAAACATTTTATTGTAGAGATTACAAATGACAAACTGTCATTTCAGTTAATTTCAGTTAATTGGGATGCCGGAATCCGACATGTCTCATTGGCTGAATATCATGAAGCTCAGAATTATGGACGGATTGAATACTACTAAATAAAAAGGAATTCACTAACAAAAAGAATATGAAAGTCTAAATATAAGTTTCTATCTCTATCCACTTCGTGAAAGTAAAAATCAATATTTTTTCCCAAAAGCATAAAACTTTAACGGATCCGATCCACCCCATATGGATTCCCCATTCCTACCTTGACACTATCGAAGCCAGCAAGGTGCAGCAAAGCGTATTGGAGCATGCACCCGTGACCCGCGGACAAAACAAAGCGATCCCGGTTGAACCACTTGGGATTTTTCGGGTTGTACTTCATGACCTCGTCATAGAGCACGTGACCCATTGGGGCGCATCCCATGGGGAGACCCGGGTGGCCGGAATTGGCCTTCTCGACGGCGTCGATGGCGAGGAAGCGGATCGTGTTGACGGATTTCTCCACGAGCGCGACGTCGGAGGTGGCCTTCTCGGCGGTCTTAACAGGAACGGAGGCGCGCACATGGGTAGCGCGGCGACGGAGGGAGAGGGGAGGTGTGGGAGGGGAGGGGCGGAGTGAGGGGGAGAGGCGGAGAGAGGGGTGGTGGGAGGAGGGGAGAGGTGTGGGACGGAGAAGGGCTTTGGAGAGGGAGAGAGAAGAAGAGGAAGCCATGGTTTTGACCGAGGAAGAGAATGGCTAGTAGGTGTAGGTGGAGTGAGGAGGGGCGGAGACAACAGAGTTTTCTGATGTATACGAATCTCTTTATAAACTTCTTTGGTTTCACCTACTACTATTATGTCTTTGAAACAGACATTTAAAATACATAGGCTTTAATTATGTACTCAAGAGCCACGCACAATTCCAAGTGAGGAGAAAAGAGATTTATATTATTTTATTTATTAATCATTATTAGTATATATCTATAACAAAGATATTTTTTTTTTCATTCTATCTTCTGATATTAATTTTATCTTTTATAACATAATTATTTATTAGATTTTTTAAAATTAACAATTATTTTTATTTATCTTTTATAAACAATTTATCTTTTTTTTATTTATCAATAATTAATTTATCTATTTATTTCACTTTATTTTTAATAAATATAAATTTATTTTATATATTAACTTAATAATATTATATTATTATTATTTACTAATATATTATCTTTCATATTTAAAAAATATTTACATACCATGTGTACACTAATATATATATATATAATGTATTATCATATTTGGTATGATATTTTAAAATATTTTATTGATATTCATAAATGAAATATCTAATTTATAAAGTAGAATTACTTTCATGATGAAAATAATTTATAATTTTTGTGTTGATAATTTTAATAAATATTATTTTAATTTGGATTTATACAATAATAATATATTTATTATATTTTTAAAAATTATTAATATTTTTTAATATATATATATATATTATATAATAATATACTATTTTTAAAATAAATGTATTTGAATAATGTTAAATGTATTTAATATACGTATTATATTTGTGTATTATAAGTTATAATTATTCAGAATGCAACCATTTTCGTACAAATTGACGGTACAAGAAGACATGATTATAAGATTGCTCCCTGTAAGGGGTATTGAATATTACAAAATAAGGTTCACTCTTATAAATAGTTAAAGAACGCAATAATATTATACCAAGAAACTAGATTTACACGATTAAAATTTTGAGATACTAAAATTCATAAAATCATTAATTCGTTTAAAATGTAAAAGCCCTTCTTTAAAGAAATCTTCTGTATACATGTATAGAGAGATTTTTGAAATAGTTGTCGTAAATCTTTTTCTAGTTGGTAAAAGGTTTGGAAAGTTGGGATAGTTACATGTATAGCCCTTCTCCATTATTCATAATTTAGAAAAAGTTAAATATTATTAATAAATAAAATAAAAGACTAAAAAACATGAATTTAGAACATGACATATTTATATATGTTGTAATTTAATTTAGAAAAACAAAATTATAATGATTTTTAAAATAGGAGTATGTTTATATTTTACTAAAATGTACCAGAAATAAAAATATTATTATAATATATCTTAATTATAAATTATCATACACAATGAGATAATGAACGTATGTTAGAAATAGACTACAAACCTATTTTAATTAGTTAAATAATATAATAGGAGATCAAGTTTTGTCTTCTTTTGTGAGGCTCTACGCATAGTAGGGAACGCACATCGATGTTTGGGTATGGCTCTGCGCGTGATAACCTACTGATCAGTTTTGTTAGGTGAAGGTTGGTGAAAATCAAAGAAAACAAATTATTTTGTTTTAACATTAATTGTTTTATTACGCTAATATTTTGAAATTTTTACATTTAATGTTAATCTAAGACGTTAAAGAGAATGTCCGTACCTTCTTAACTCTAGTTATTTATCTTCATTGATAGACTTATTTATATTGAATGAATTAAAACTCTATGCATTAACTTCAAAACAAGTAAAGTAAAAAATACCATGCAGAACAAAACTTGCCTAATACAATAATTTATTTATATTTAAATTTAATATTTATTTTATTAAATACATCACTAATTATTAAAATGAAAAATTATTTTTTAGTTGATTGAAAAACACTACTAATATTATGCATAGTATTATTTCTACTTTAAACCTATATTTTCCTTTTTTAAAATATTAAGTATACTAATGGGGACAGTAACTTTCAACTCAAGAAAACAAAACTCTGTAAAATTAACCCAATTATACTTTTATTATTTATTTATTTATTTGTTGCACTCAGCAGCCTCTGGTCCACACGTGGCCCATGGAGATCACAAGGGTCAGTGTAACTAACCCTTCAATTTAGCACTTTATGCCCTTAACCTTTTCCCTTCCCACCACTTTCACATTCATCAATAGTGCGAACAAAACAACAAATTATGACATCATCATTACGTTTTCGTTTTCATTTTCACATAATTTAATTTTCAATCATGTACCATAATGTTGTGGTTCCTGGATAATTTAATTTCATATATTGTTAAAAGTCTAACTATAACAATTGTTAAAAGAAAGAAAAAAATCACACGTCAACCCATTAGCATATAATAATGTAAAAACTTACGCAATAATGGAACGTTCAAAGTCTCTGGAATATATTCTTTGGTTATGCTTAATGGGTTTGAATTGAATAGAAAATGATAGAGCAGAAGCATAATTGGGTTTGGATTAACCTACAATTCTTGACTCCTACTCCAGAAGTTGATGTTTCTTGACGAATGAGACTACTCAAATTGATCTTCCCTATGCCTTTATGTTCACCAATTATATAATATTCTTTCATTCTCAAGCATTTCTTAGGATTAGGATTGGAAATTTTTTCTCTTTTTTTTTATCAGCATTAGAAAGTGACAGGCAGAAAAAGAAATATTTGGATTAAAAATTTAAAGTTAGAAAGTAAAGGAGAAAATTAAAGCAAAAGAAAGGATGGTTTAGATTAAGAAAAATAATATAGAAGTTCCGACAATTATGAAAAAGTTTAGGGTGCGGTAAAATAAAGAAAACATGTTAATTGTAGGAATTTATAAAATAAACAAATTAATCTTGTATTAAAAATCGTACTTAATTAAGTGTTAAAAAATATTTAAATACATATAACTCACTGTAGTTTTATAAGAAACTTGATGTAAATAAATAAATTTTAAAATATAAATTAAAATCAGTTTTAAATTACAATGAAAATAAATTTCTGCAATACGATAACTTTGAGAAATGGATAGGCAAAGGTAAGGAAAGAGAATGTTCATATGTGATGGATGGGTCTCACCAACTAATTGGGCACATATGGTTTCATTAATTATGCATGTACGAAGTATGGTTGGGATGGGAGGACAAATCAAATTAATATATATATTTCAAATTTCACAACTTTCTAGGATGAAACAATTAAGAATTGTATCAAAAGTTTTATTATACTCATCTCTATTCTTGAAAAGCGTAGTTATATTTTAAATATAGGATAGATTTGGAAAATTTTAATTAAATTTTTAATAAATTTTTGTAATTTATTGAATTCTGAAATTTTGAAAATTTCTAATTGAATTTTACATTTAAATGTTTTTTATTATTTTTGTGATATGACAGTTATTTTACATTGTTATCTTTCTTAAATATTGTCACATCATATCTTATTACAAGAGACTGTTATAACGTGATCTTTCTCAAATATTTATTGTATTTGTATATAAGGAAAATTGTTTTTAACTTTAATTAAAATTATAAATTTTAAAATAAAAAAATATTAAATATATAACTATAAAATTATGAATTATTAAATTATTAAATTACAAAAAGTTAAAAAAAATTAAAATTTCATAATTTCATAATTTGATAATTTTGCATTTTTATAATTTCACAATTTCATAATTTTTTAATTACATAATTTTATAATTTTATATATATTTTTTTTATAATTTCGTAATTATGAAATTATATATTTTTATAATTTTATAATTTGTCAATTTTTGTAATTTTATAATTTTTTTATTTCATAATTTTATAATTACATATTTTATACTTTATATTTTGGAATTTTTTAATTTATAATTTTATAGTTAAATTAAAAAAATTGTTAAATACAGTCAATATTTGGGAAAGATCTAATAACAAGATATTATGTGACAACATTCAATGAGGGTAACCCATGGCAGTCAAAATTGAGATTTAAATCATAAGATTCAAAGATTCGACCATTTTATATAGTATTTATGACTCAGATCTGATCTCACAACATAATCATAATCATAATACAGTAAGTAGAATCTGTAGATTGTCGATCAAAATCTTGTAAAATCATGTAAATCTGTCATTTTTTTTTTCGAATTTTCTGTTGCACTACCTGTTCATATTATTTGGTGAATAATTAAAACTTTACATTGTTACATGTGTCGTCACTCACACAATCACCTTTCACCTAATTAAATTAAATATTAATACAATTAAAATTTATTTCTCAATAAAAAATTAATATAGTTAAAGTCTGGTTGCAATGCACCAAAACACTTCCTAATTAAAATTAAAATTTAATACAATTATAATTTTCCAATTTTGCAGTGACAATTTTGTATAGACTCGAAGCATAATAACATTTAATATTTATTAATTATAATGTTATTATTTATTACTTCTCATATAAAGAAACATAATAACATTACTATTATTATTTCTTGTATAAAAAAAATTATTTCTTCTTTTGATTTATATTCTCTCTATTATTTTATTTTAAATCTTTTTGTATTTCCATATTTTATTACATTAATCATTTTCATACATGTTATTTAAAATTTTAAAGAATAAGATTGCATTGATTTCTACTCCTAGTAAAATTGAATAATTATTTTCATATATATACATTTGTAGGCATGTTAAGATTATCGTTTAGATTTGTATTGAGCTACATCAAGACTTGGTTATCAACTCTTATTTCTCTTTTTGGTTTAGATACATTGTTATTGTAATTTCTTCTCTTATAGTTGGATTAAAATGAAATAGTGACATGTATAGTGCCTTCCTCCTTACTTGCTATGATAATAATAATAAAGAATTTCAAAGGATTTGCAAGATTGGTTAGTATTTTAATTGTTTAGGTTGTTTTTGTAAATTGATTTGTTTCATAGTTAGATTTTACCCTTTTAAACTTGTTAGGATAGTCTCTATATAGTTTCTTAGGTTAGTTTAGTGTAATTACAATTTCTTGGCCATTCTAACAGAGTTCTTTATGTTTAAGTAGTGAATTTTAGAAGTCTTGTTAGGAGTTAATTTTTGAGTAATTTTTTTGCCATTCTTAGTCCATTAGAACTTGTGAAGACAATTTATATCTTAAAAACTATTTTAAAGATTTTTTGTGATTTTTAATTGCTAAAATATGATATATTTTGAAGCGGTTTTTAACCATAAAAAATTATATATTTTGTGGTGATTTTTAATTGTAAAAAATATTATATTTTGTGACGGTTTTTAACAATAAAAAATAATATACTTTTTGGCATTTTTTTAATCATCAAAATATAATGTATTTTGTGACGATTTTTCATAATCAAAATATGATTAATATCATAAAATAAAAGTAAATTTTATAGCGGTTTTTAATCATTGTTAATTTTTTTCTTTGTTGACAGCAATACCAACGGTTAAATTTTTTTTGACACAAACTGTTTTTGACATGAGTAATTTTGACGGTTTGAAAAAATGTCAAAAATTTTATTTGTGACAATTTTTAAGCACTACAACTTGTAATTTTAACCTCCACAAATGTCCACTTTTTTGTAGTGCTTTAATATTATATTATTAAGTCAAACTATCGAGAATTAACCATATAATGAAGTTAATATATGGTGTAACAAAATCTTTTGTTAGGTTGAGTAGGTACACAAGCCCTTCAAACTTGGAAGTTTTACATGCATGTGGAATGAACTTGATACGACTGTAGATGGTCGTTGACCATGTTGTAGTCGGCTTATGTATGCAGGGAGATTGAGTTGTTGCGACTATTGGTCGTCTTTAACCGTGATGTAGTCGACTTTTTGACGTAGGTGGATTGAGTATATATTTGTGCCCGTACCCATACCAGCTTTCTTACTATTTTAGTATCTATTAACTAATTTTTATAAAATAATAAGAAGTTACGCAAAAGAACATAAAATATCAAATATTCAATATCAAAATAAGGGTATTCTCGTTTCTTTAATACCAAATATTTAGAAAAAATTTATAATTGTATACATTTCAAATTAGAATACCAAATTAAATTTTATGAGAACTAAAACATTTATTAAATTTAAAAATATTAATGAAACTTAATTGATAAAATTTAAAAATATTTTTAAAAAAATATAAAAAGAAAACAATTATTCAAATTAAAAATATTTTAAATGTCTCTTACATCAATCTTTTAAATTCTAAGGAAATTTATTTTTTTTATACACTAATAAAAATTATAAATCATCATTTGATCAAAATCACAAAAAAAAGAAAGATTAAACTAATAATAATTGAAATTTAACATAAATTTTTCATCTTTTGAACTTCAATATATGTTGGATGGTGACAAAAAAGATTCATGACAATTACATTAAATTATTATATTATAGTAAATAGAATTTATTTATACAATCATAGTAATAAAATCACACTTATGGTAATCAGTTAGAAATTAGGTTAAAATACCTTTTTGGTCCTAATTTCTGTCAAGTTTTGTTAAATCAATCCTACTTTTGTTTTTGTGCTCAAATAGGTCCCAATTTTTGTCAATTTTGTTCAATTTGATTCTTTTTTGCTAACACCGTTTAAATCATTTACATTATTTCGCATTTTGCGGGTCAAGTGCGGATCGGGCATAAACGGGCCGAGATGGCCCGTATGGCCACCCATACTTATAAGGTTGATCCATATCATCTAAGGCTGTAACACCCCATTCAGGATGTCACTTAAAATTTATAAATCGCCAATACTTCCAAAAGCATAACTTTGATACTATCACTTGAAAGTGAACATTTCTAAAACTTAATTTCTATAAAGTAAATCAACATTTAAAATCAAACAAAATCGATATAAATCATTAAAGAAAACTTAATACAAATTCTTCCAACTCAAAACAAACTTCTAAAATAGTCAAACTATTACATCTTATTCCAAAACATTTCCTAATGCTTTCCAAAAAAAAAAACAAAACAAACTCCTAAAGGCTTCCCCAAAGAGTCTCCTCATAACTATGCTTCTCCAACTGCATTTGTATCAACATCTGCTCTCGTATAACCCAAGTTATACGATCATCACAGGTGAAAACCACAACCACCAACATGCAAGGATGAGCTAACTAGATAAAACATATCACATAACAATATATTGCCAACATACAACTCACCTAGCATGATCACATATGTTCATAAACTCAACTAATTCATATTACCACCAAGTAATATTAAACGATATGTCATTCTCTCATAACCAACCAATTACATTCCATGCACACCAATGCCTCTTGGAAAGGGCTTTCCCATGTTTTTCATAAGACTTACAAGCAACAATTCTGCCTGCTCAACAAAGCCTTAGGTTTGTTAAGCTCATACCAAAGCCTTATGCCTGAAAGAAACTTTTTTACCCGACTCACCAAAGCCTTTTGGGTAAAAGAATCAACCTGGCTTTACAGTTATAAGAGAATTCACACCCCATCATCACATACACACATACATACATATATACATGCATATATAGATGTATATAACATTATCATATGATTAATAATATTTCAACTCATCATGTGAATTCATCATAAATGACTTAGCATATCACTTCATACATATATCATCACCATAGAACTTGCAATCACATTCAGAATAAGCAAAACACACCTAACAAACAACCTGACGTTCAAAATGCCCAAAAATAGGTATCAACACACAAAATGCCAATCACCCAGCGACCACTTTGTATCGTAAGAATACTCGCTCAGCGACCATGTTGTTATCCCAGCGACCATGTAAGACCTGGGAAAATTAAATAAATAAATAAATATTTATTTTAATAAATGTGGGGGAGGAATCGATAAATTAATTAATGTAATGAGTTATGACAAAGGAATAGTACTAACTTAAGTGGTTGATGTTAGGTTTACATAGTGGGTTTCACATAAGGTATTGACATCACTCTCAACCCAAAACCTTAAGGCGATGAGTTTATGGGTCTTTATTCTTATATAGTGCTCTATTTTCTCATTTCTAGCCAATGTGGGACTTAGACTCACACTTGGATTTCTAATAATCTCCCCCTCAAGGGTGAGTCCCTTCAACCACATTGGTACACTCCCCCTCCAACGGAAGCATTCCCAACCACGAGTACTCCTTTTCTACTTTTTTTTTTGCATCGTCGTTCTTCTTAACAGGACACGCTTACCTGGAACCCTTGCTAGGAAGACTTTCGATACAAGGACCATACTACACTCGTTTGAACCGGTTTTAACCATCGGCTCTAATACCACTTATTAGGTTTACAAAGGGGGTTTCATTGGGAAGATACAACACCAATGAGACTTTAACCCAACCACATAAGGCATTTAAAAGAACACAAAATTGGCACACACATAGGACTTGAACCCAAGTCCTCTCACACAATCAAGTACTCTCACTAAACCAAAGATTCCTCAAACAAAAAAACACCCATATGAGCAAAATGCTCATGAAAGACCATGGGTGGTAATACCTTAGTGAGAGGATCTTTCATTTTTGGAGTTTCTCCCTTATTGTTCTATTGAAAATTGTTCACTCTATACCTTATTGTTGTTAGAATACAACACAACTGATTTATTGTCACAATGTAACTTAATTGGTCTTTCAATTACTTCATAATGCACAACCCTATGACAAAATCCCTCAGCCATATTCCTTATTTGATGCCTCAAAGCATCTTACAAAATACTAAGTCAAAATACCTAATGATTTTTTACTAATCTGACTCCCTGTATGTGAGCATATAAACTCTTGTACTTTGTAAATACATCAAACCTCTTTTGGCTGCTTTCCAAATGATATTGCTTAAATATCTGCCTAATAGCTCAACTATATATGCTATATTTGGATGCGTACATATTTGGACATACATCAAACTCTCTACAGCTGCATTTCCTAAATTTCTAAATTTCCTTTTAGACATTGAATGAGATTGAGTTGAAATTGCTCCCACTGAACTTGTGATACACATAATTATCAACATCATTCATCTCGAAACTAAATATGAGAATCACTTGATGAAATTTGTGGTACCATTGACGAGATGCTTGTTTTAGCCTATAAATGGATTCTGTCAAATTATAAACCATACTCTTAGAGTCTCCTAATACAAAGTTTTCTGGTTCCACCATATAATTTGTCTCATCAATGTTGCCTTTGAGAAATGTCGTCTTGACATCCATTTGATGAAGCTCCTTTCTTTTTTAGTATGACCCTTTGCCACAAGACAAGCCTTCTACCTCTCCATATTACCTTTGGAATCCCTCTTGGTCTTAAAAAATCACTTGTCTTAAAAAACCACTTACAACCAATGGGTTTCACACATTATGATAATGGGACAAGTTCCCAAACCTTACTGTCTTGCATGGACTTATACTCCTAATTTATTGTTTCAATCCATTTTTCCGAATTAGGATCTTGCAATGATCTTTGCAAAGATATTGGCTCATGAAGCACGAGTTCTTGAGGATCTTGAGTTTGTTCTTGAAGATATGAACTTGCTTCATCACAAGCAACTATATGAATCGGTGGAATTGTCATCGATTCTTCCTCAAAGACAAAGTCTCTAATCTTATTCTTCCCCACAAACTCATTATCCTCAAAGAACATGACCATTCTCGTCTCAAAACTTGTCTTTAATTTGGGATTACAAAACTCAGCCTCTGATCTCGTTGATTTGCTCTATTTACCTTTAATGCATTCAACAAAAACATTAATGTTTGTGATGTCAATGGAATCCAAGATCCCATTTGACACAAGTCGTTCAACTATATGCTTAGAGGTGTGACCTAGGCATTTTCCTAAATCAATATTTACAATTTTATGCTTAGTACCACATCATTCCATATCGATGGATTCACTATAAGAAGGTCACCTAACAAGCATATACAGATTATCTTTACCTAAAAGTGAACTGGTTCCAATTATATTTGAATGTAAAGACTACCTGAATTCATTATTTCCAAATGAATACAAAATCAATTGACTTCCGGTAGCTTATGTAACCCTTCATTGAAACACTAATGTTTAGTTGTTAAACTAAAGTTGACCACTAACTATCTCTTGAGTTGTGGCTCGAGTTGGCGAGTGTTGTCGTTGTGAGTGTGCGAGTTGTGACTCGTATGGATTGGTCCAGATACATTGTCCTCCTCAGTATTAAGCTGATGAGTTTGATAGTCTTGGGATGTTACTAACTATGTTCTTATTGAAAACTCCACCGGGCGTTACAAAATATGGTTTGTAGCTGGTTTCTCGCACGTGCTCTACAAGTTGTGGCTTGTAGGTGTGGCAACAAGACATCTTGAGATATTCGTCTAAAGACGTAGACCATGGATGACATGGTGGTGGCCATGTGATATGGAATCAAAGGATGTAATTCCTTTGGTGTGTTTGTATGTATATATGTTTTATGTATATGTT
>Ga0099822_1001237_pt1 | contig 29073 bp, 10 predicted proteins | sample CowpeawhiteBW_FD_76839 | JGI IMG/M metagenome (GOLD analysis project Ga0099822, IMG submission 76839) | Root nodule microbial communities of legume samples collected from California USA - Cow pea white BW | ecosystem: Host-associated > Plants > Roots > Nodule | place: USA: California | collected... | reverse complement strand
TATATATATATATATATATATATATATATATATATATATATATATATATATAAAAAATAAAATAAAAACGTTAGTGTTTTGATTTTTAAAATTTTTAAATTCATTTTGTCAGTTGACAATTTTTAATTTGAAAAGAAAAAGAATTGAAAACGGTATGTTTTGCTCACGACTTTATATAGGCAAGTGTTTTTGTATCGTGTTTTTGTGTAATGACTTGAACAAAATGAAATAGAAAATCGTGTATGTGGTGTAAAATTTACACAAGAATTGATAAATCTATTTAAAACATTCATTTTGGTAATTTACAAAAAATTATACACCATTTTAGTAAAAAAACCTAAATCACCAGTTAATTGATTTTTTATTTGTTTAATAATTGAAAGTTCGAAAGATTATAATAGTACATTTTCAATTTCCATTCATATGCTTTTATTATACAAAATATTATATCAATTAAACCTTTGAAGTATTGTGTAATATAGTAATGTAAATCCATCCTATATATATCATACTCATCAATTCAACCCTTTGAAAACTCTTCCTATATTTCATTTTATAATTAGTCGAAGGAGTTCAAAATATTCTAATTAATCCATTTACAAAATAGACATCAATGTTAATTAATCAAAATATTCCTTAAAGGAATGCATGAATGCACCTGTCTGAGAACATAAAAGCTTCTGTTTTATAGATTAATATTAATGTCTCTTTCTCCAATATTTCTTTTTAATGTTCTGTTTTTTATTGAATGAAGTTAATTCAAAATCACTAATTTTAACTCATATAACTTCTTAATTTGGACCAACAAATTTAATAGTTTTTAATAAACTTCACCCCATCATAAACAAAAAAAAAGTGATGAAAAGTATCTTCTTAATCAAATATAGAATACTTAGTACACACAACCAAAAGGTAATAATAATTCTTCCTATTTTAATCACTATTATCACCATCATCCATCATCACAGCTATTTTTACCATCTTCATTTGTTGTTATCAAATTTGTGTGTTCAACAAGATTTTCAAGTCATTTCTAACTTATTTAATTTAAAGAACTTCTAATTAGTTTCTTTCAAGTCACTTCATTTTTAGCTCATAATTATTAAAATACTTCTCTTCAATCATTTTAAATTTATTAGCTGATTTCTGCAAACACCTATTTTTAAATACTTAATTAATATTTCTAATTTCCAAAACGTCTAATGACATATTAATTGTGTATCCAAATATTATACATTTTCCTATTCTATGTCTCTAAAATTTCCCCAAACACTGAATTTAATCAGCTAATTTATTATTATAGCTTTCAATTTCTTCCTAGTTATATATATATTCATATTCTGTTCCTGCATCATCTCCTTATAGCCAGCCACACCAGCAGAATTCAATGATAAACCTGCAAGTTTTCTTGCTCTAAAGCATCACAGTCATCATTTTCTTGTAGAAGAATAAATTGAAATTGAGCATAAAGAGTTTTAGTGCAGAGGCCACTATTACTGCCACAATAACACATCTGATTGTGACCATGATATAAAGAGTACAGATTTTTTATTGTTTTTTTTACTGTTTTGTGTTTAATATTAAAAGTATATTGTGATGATATTTTAAATATTTTTTAATATATTTTAAAATATCAAAATTAATGATAATACAGCTCGATAAAAGAACAGTACAATTTGAACAGAGAATCCAAATTCTGATGCACACAAATGCAGGTTTAAGATCAGTGTTTGCTCGAATTTCTGGTCAGAGTTTGTGGCCAAAGATCTGGTGTAGCAGCAGAAAGCGAAAGTGTTCATGTAAACATATTAAAAAATCAATTTCTTTTTTAAATTATATACAAATTCAAATTGACAATTTCTTTCTTTTAATATACTACCGCATGCTAAAGTTGTTTTTTTATATAAGTTAGTCAAATGTAACAGATTACGAGACTGTTTTTTTAGCAAACTAGACGTATGTATATCTCTTATGAAAAAGTTAGAAATTAATCTTTTTTAACAGTTATTTATTTAAAGTTTGACTTATATTAACAAACGTACTCCAGAATCATTTTTTTTTCGCGTATATAAGAGATATATAAACTAATCTCGAGGAAAGATATTTATCTAAATAACGAATTCAAGAATCAATTTTTTCTGTAAATCATACAAATTTGTTTTAACGTTGACGGATTCTTTATTACATCTATCTTTTGTTTTTTTGTTAATTTGACCAACAAATAAGGATAATCTTTCTATCTTAACATCTTACTTTTTATACCGGTTAAAATCGAGATTTAAATCATAAAATTATAAGATTATAGGATTTATACAGTATTGTTAAGTAATTAAAAACCACCATTTACCTAATTAAATTAAATATTAACAATTAAAATTAAATTTTTAATAAAAAATTAATACAATTAAAATTTAGTTGCAAAACATCACTACACTTCTCAATTAAAATTTAATACAATTATAATTTTCTAATTTGTTGTCACAAAAGGATCAAGTTACCGCTACTTAACTATAGTAACTACTTAACTATAGTAACTTCAGTATGGTTAAGTTAGTAGTGAACAAATTAGATAGGGTTAAGATAACCCTGAGTCGTCTTACGAAATTGATTTCAAATATTTGATTCTTATAAAAATACAACTAAAACTAGTAACTATCAAAATATGGGGTTTTGATATGCAAAGAATGAATATCACACAAATAAAATGTTATAAACATTGTAATAGTAAATTCCACTCTTTTTCAACATAGGAAGATTCCTTCATCGGTTATATAGAGATTATTGTTACATTAATTAATGTTGTTGATTTACAAATCAAATCAATCAATGTAAAGTCTCAGTTCATTTGTTGGCATTCTCACTTTTAATCAAAGTTCAAAGTACACAATCTCAATTAAAAGTGAGAATTTGTAGATTATATATCCACAATAAATTCAATCAAATACGGTCTCAATTAAATTTTACTATTCCTATTCATATCTATTCCTTTGCTTCCTCACCAAATAGAAAACTTGATTAATCAAAGTAAAGTCTTGACTAATTTTAGTTAAAGTGATTACCTTTAATCAAAATAAAGTTCGACAAAAACTTATTTAATCACACGAAAATTTTTAAATAAAATCAAAGTAAAATCTCAATTGAATTTAAAAAACCTTTAACTCATATGATTAGCATGCGTGTAGATTTAAAATCATTATTTTCTATTCAATTAAAAGCAAAAGACATAGATAGATTTTATTTTTTATAATATGTATGAAAATAATTATTCGATTTTATTAAAAGTAAAATTTGAACTAATTTTATTCTTTAAAATTTTAAATAATATGTATGAAAATAATTAATATAATAAAATATAGAAATAAAAAATAAATAAAATAAAACAACAAAGGAAACATAAATTAAAAAATAATAATTTGTTATCAGTTTTTATATATAACATTAATATAAATTTTACTGTACAAGAAATAATAATTAGTAACGTTTCTTTTATAAAAAAAATAATAAATAATAATGTTATAATTAATAAATATTAAATATTAATTATAATCTCAACTTTAACTACCCGTAATTAATTTTTTATTACTTTGAAATTTAACCTATCAAATGTTTTTACATATTGAGTTTGATAAGAAGTTTTGTGCTAAAATGGAACGTTGATGTGTAAAAATATTGGGGCCCTAGACAAGGACGCTCTCCCCACCTGGCCACTTGCACAAGACCCCACAAAACCCTAATTTCCAAGACTCTCCAAAAGCAGACCTACTTCTTGCCATTGCATATGTGTAGTGCCACCCACAACATTAAATAAACAAACACTAATGCAAAGGGAAAACATATTTTGTAGCTCCCCAAACCACAACATGCCTCACACCAAACAATAAAATTTATGCATTTTTTTTTCACTTAGTATTTAAGCATTTTTGTTTACTCTTTTTTCTATGATCTCTCATAATTATCATTGTGCTTCTGTAAAGGCTTTTTCATCTCTTCCATCTTTTGTCCACTGAGATCACTTACTTATACAAATAGTCAAAATATAAAAAAATAAATAAAAAAAATGAAGGAAAACACGTTTATAAAGTAGAACACTTCCTGATCGTCTGATCTACAAACAAACCATCTTCTGATGAAAACCCGTTTCTTTTACTTGATTAAATAATCAATTGATTGATCAATCAATCAATTAATTAATTAATAACTAATCTCTTTCATTACACCCTTTACTTTGATTCCCTTGAGCCATTGAATCTAATTCCTCTCCTCTAACATCTAAGCACCATTTTTCCTTTCCCCTTTTCTCTCTCTCTTTCTCTATTTTCTCTCTCTCTCTCTCTCTCTACCCTTCCCTCCATTAGAGAGTGGAAACACCATTCATATTAGGTCATGGATACAAGAGATACAAGAGACACAACCCCTCTTTCTTAATTTCTCCTTAAAACCTAGTTGTGAAGGGTTTGACTTTTGTTGTCCCTTGAATTCAGAAACACACAAACCACATCAAATCTCCTGTTGCTAATAACCCATAGTTCCCAAGTTGCCAAATTGCTTTAAATTTGCTTAACCTTGTTCTTGCTTTGTCATCACAAAACATTCTAGGTTAAGAAAACAGTGTGTGTCTGAAAAACCTTGTTCAGATCGATCTTCTTGTTTCTTTTCTTCTTCTTCTTCTTCTTCGAACACACTCTCAACAGCAATTCTGGCTAATCCGTGGTGGAACAGTCATCAGGTGGGGTTGGGTGCAGGGGTAGACCCTGCGACCAATTCGCCATCTTCAACCTTAAACAAACGTCACATGGACCTTTCCATCAACGAGAGAAGCTTCGGCAGAGAAAGAGAAGAGGAAGAGGAAGAAGATAGAGACAACGGCGATGAACCCAAAGAGGGTGCAGTGGAGGTTGGAACCCGCAGGCCCAGAGGGAGACCACCGGGCTCCAAGAACAAGCCCAAACCACCCATCTTTGTCACCAGGGACAGCCCGAACTCCCTCAGAAGCCATGTCATGGAGGTTGCCGGTGGCGCCGACGTCGCCGAAAGCGTCGCCCAGTTCGCTCGCCGCCGCCAGCGCGGGGTGTGTGTCCTCAGTGGGAGCGGTTCGGTCGCCAACGTCACTCTCCGGCAACCGGCAGCGCCGGGAGCGGTCGTGGCACTGCATGGAAGGTTTGAGATTCTATCCCTGACCGGAGCGTTTCTGCCTGGCCCTGCTCCGCCAGGTGCCACCGGACTCACTGTGTATCTGGCCGGAGGACAGGGCCAGGTTGTAGGAGGGAGCGTTGTTGGTCCTCTCGTGGCGGCTGGACCAGTGATGATCATAGCAGCCACTTTTGCTAATGCTACATATGAGAGGTTGCCGCTTGAAGAGGAGGAGGAAGACGGTGGCGGTGGCAGTGTCCAGGGCGGAAGTACTCTGGGAGGGTCTCCTCCTGGAATTGGTAGCAGTGGCGGTGGTGGCGGCGGCGACGGTGTGAGTGGTGGGAGCCACTTGCCCGGTGGGATTCCCGATCCTTCTTCTTTGCCTTTGTATAACCTGCCACCAAATCTTCTATCCAATGGAGGAGGCCAAGTGGGGCATGAGGCTTTCGCTTGGGCACATGGCCATGGAAGACCACCTTTCTGAGTTCACAACTTTAATGTTGTTGTCCTCACATGATGCTGGATATGGGTGGTTCGAGATCTAATGGAACTGTGACGATGATGGTGTTGTGTTCTAGTTTGAGAGGTTAGGAATTGAGGAAAAGAATTTCAAAGATTTAGAAAAGTGGAGTAGTAGTTGTGAAGAACGTTGGAGATGAAGAACGAAGACTGTTTTACTTAGCTCAGTGTATATGTATATTGGAGTAAGAACTTTGATTTCTGTGTTTCTTCTTTCCCTTTCGCTTTATGTGTTTGGAATAATGATGATGGATAAATTTCTGAATAGTTTAATCGACTACATTTTAATTCATCATCTCTGTGTTATGGTTCTTTTTATCCTTGATATTTTTGTTCTTCAGATATTATATTCATGTAAAAGATACATATATTTTACTTGGATGCATGATATTTTTATATTATTCATGTTTTAAATATATAAAATGTGGTATAAAATAATAGTTCTCTTTCCTTATTTGGGTTCTTTCTTAATATTATTATTGTTATTATTATTTTACTACCCACTTACTTTGTGGCTATTAAATACATGATGGGATGATTGATTAGACTTGCAGGATGTGAAGAAGTTTTTTTTGTTTCTGGGGGAGGAAAATTGTGGTTTTCTTCACACACCATTGGATTTGCTTCTTCTTCTTATCGTCTTTTTCCTTCATTCTTTAACTGTTCTTTTTCTACTGCTGAGAACAAAGTGAATCACTGTTTCATGACAAAATGGGACACACATATAGAACATTCATGCATGATGTGTTTCTCGCACACAACTTTTACCTAACAAATTTACTTCTTAATTATATTTCATTTTCAAGCATACCATGCTGATTCTTAATTAGGGTTTACAACTTTGCATATGCACTTTGCTTGTTAAATGCACATAGCAACCATGGCTATCTCTCAAGGTGAAAGATAAATTGTATAGACCCAAACTTTAATTATATTAACGGTTAGAAATTTAGAGTCTAAGTCCTACATTAGTTAGAAATAAAGATGTAGAATACTATATAAAAATAAAAATTCATAAATTTATTATCGTAAAATTTTAAGTTGAGAATTGTATTAATATATTACATGATTAGACTCAAATAAGAAAAATAGAATAAGTATTTAAACATCTATTTTCTCTCCATTCTTTTTAATGGTAAAAAGCTTTTAAAACAATGTATAGATAGATGTAATATAAAATATTTTAAATAATGGGAGATGGCTTGCCTTTTCTGTCTTGGCAATTACTGTTTGGGTATTCATATAATAATTTTAACAACACTTTCCGCAATATATATATATTTTTTACATTTTTCAATCACATGCTCGTATTATTCTTCATTTCTTTCATGATAGTTAAAGGAATAGTTGCATTAAAAAAATTTCCTTACCATCATTGCCAGCTTCCTTGGACACAGAATCTTAAGGATCTAAACCAAAAGAAAAATGTGGGAGTCAAGCAATTTATTATCTGTTCTAGTTTATATTGCACATACTTTATTTTAATTAATGCATTTTTAGTAAAGTTTATTTCTAACTACTTTAATTTGTTCTTCCTGTTCCACCTTAACCCAATTGAAATAATATTTTTAGGATCTAAGATATTATCATTTTGGAGCTTAAAATTTTTGTTACAATTTGATTTTTAAAAAACATATCGAATGGTTGAAAGAAAAAAAATATATATTTAAATTGCTTTTAACATTAATTTTCAAACGATATAAGACTACTGAATGCCGAAACAAACTACCAATTGAAATAAGTTTTAGTTCTCACAAACAAAATTAATGTTTTAACTCTAAATCAATTTAAATAACATGAATATTTGCTTTGAAATCAAGAATTTTGTCACGATTTTATATTTAAAAAGTGAAGAATAAAGGTATAATTTTTTTTTATGTCTTTCAATTAAATGAATTGAAGTTATGTACCATTGTTGCCCTAAATTTTCACTATTATAACCACACAGAGGTGAGCTATGTATTTTAATTGAGTAATGTTAACAAACTACACTGTGAGTGTGAGCTATGTATTTTAATTGATCATACTCATTATTGCTTTAGCTTAAAATAATTTTTTTAATGTAAAACATTATCTAAAATGAACTTTAATAGGAATTTCAACACAATTTTAAATAATTAATCAAACACACGAGCATGGTGATCAACATTTCAAGAAGAATATTCTTGCGTATACGCATTTGTTTCAGATTGTTGTACCTGCTTCTTAGACTTTATAGAACGATTCTTCTAATTGTTTTGTTTTCAATGACTATTATAATTGATTAGATATAAAATGATTTGGAAGTACACTTTACAAATATGAATAATAATTAGTAAATACACACAATCAACGAAATACTATATTAATTATTGATTGTGTGTATTTATGTGTGTATTTACTATAATATCGAGCTTTAAAAATCTAAAATGTGTATTAATTTTAATAGCCTTAATTTAATATATATTTTTTTCCCACATAGATTCACTTTCAATTCCTATAGTTTTTGTGAATACAATTAGAAATTGTATACAATTTTAGTTAGGGATTTAGTCTTTCACTCTTTCAAAATTAAATAATTTTGATCCATCATTAATATAATATTTAATTAATAACGGAGGATGTCATTGGAATAATATGCCTAATAGTAACATATTTTTTTTATAATACTGTTATTTATAAATACCATTTTTCAAACTATTAAATAATATATTAATATTTGACCAAAATTACTTAATTTGGGAAAACTAAAATATGGGGAAAAATATTTGTTTACAAAAGCTTTATCAGAAAACAGAATATGAAGATTGCTCACATACAAAAAATCTCACAAAAATCATCTAACTATATTTTTTCAATAATCATTACAAAGTATAAACATTTTTAGACTCTCAAACGAGTTGAATTCTTAGTTTAACGGTACTTAAACAAGAAGAATATATGAATATGAAACTCGATTTTTATTAATTAAATCCAGTTAATTAATTTATAAAAAAAATACCATGTTAGTTGATTAAAAAAGTATTTTATATTTAATTAGTGAAAATTTTATATCTTCCATTGTTTAATCTGAAATTAGAAAGAAAGAGGTGTGATTAATTGTCTTTTTGATTTGTTTCTCCTTTTAGAAATTCTAAAACATTCGATTTGTCGCATGTGCACCTCCTCAGTATTGCACAAACTAAGTGTAGAACTGTGTGTAATGGGGACAACACATTAATGAATTGATTAATTGAACATCCTTTGCAATTTGTTGAAAGTAGATGATGTTGAATTTGGATTCTCTACTCGTTTTGTAAGAGTTATTTATCTACTGTGTCTTCATAATACACCGATTATAATTAATTTTGACGTTTTAAAATATATTAAAATGATATTTAAAATATCAACACAATATATTTTTCACATTCAGCAGAAGATACAGTACAAAAAAATCAGTAGAGAATTTGGACTCGAAGCTACTTGGTACTGTTTGGAGCATGGCTCTTCCTTGTTTGCACATGGATTGGATCAAATTGCAGAAACTTTTGTCATCACATAAAGAAGTTGTGAACATTATTGAGTCCCCAGAAACTTCATGTAAAGTTCATTGTGAAGAATAAGGATTTTTGAGTCCATGCCAACACAGTAACATAATTGAAAAAATTACCTTGTCCAAGAACTGTGTAATTAACTATATTATTAATGGAAACATTGGTTCCTCCAAAAACAAAAACAGACAGGGAGAGAGATGAGATAATGTTTGGCTGTATGTGCCTTGTGCAAAGTCCCTACTTCTTCACATTAAAATATGCTTCCAATTATTTTCCTTCATCATTTTAATAATATTATTGTGATTGCTGCTTTTGTCCTTCTTATCTGTTTGAGCACATTAAGGGTCATTACATACTATTAATAATAATAAGGGAGGAAACATATGTAGTTTTGGTCTCACATACAAACCTTCAATATTTTATTTGCCACACACACTTTGGGGTTTGAGATAACAAAAATCGAAATTTAATTATCACATTTTAATTTTTCACCTAATTCTACTTTTCATTTATCATTTTTATACATTTGTTATGTACTTTTAGTTACTCAAAGTTTTATAATTTTGCTAGTTGAATATTTTAATTAGTGTAAATATATAATTTGCATAATTTTTTTTAATTAGATATCTGAACATATCATAAATGTCATAAGTCAATGGCTCTCATGAGCACATTCAAATTGTATAGATGGACTAAATTTGACCATTATAATATTTGGATATTCAATAGCACATGAAAGATTAAAATCACATATTTATTGTATTCGAAGAATCTAATCGTGAGATTTGAGACAGGAAAATTAAACAATTTAAGTATCCGAAAAAGCTAAAATATAATTAACTCTTAGATTTGGTTAAAACTCAAGTTAAGTCCATATATAAAGGAATTCTTGTGATAATATCATTATAAACGCTATCCACTATCTGAAAATCATTGATTATATCATCGATCGACCTTATCTCTAATTGATACGAGACTTTTAAGACATTCTCTCACGTTAAGGTATGTACATATTTCAAATTGTAACATTTAATATTAATGGATAATCTGATAGTAAAACTCAATAACGAGTGATATCATATTTTAAGCGGTGAATTTTAAGTATAACTCAACCCTACAAAATTAATTTGTAAGGTGAGGTTTGCACCCACTTATATATTATATATTAGTTTTATTTATAGTCAATGTAAAACTTCCGATATACTTATTTTATTATAAGAGATGATAACCTAATTTGTTTTTAAAAAAAATGTAAAGCAAATGCATGTATATATAAAAGAATTATTGTTAATTATGAGTATTATAAACTGAAAATTTGATTCAGTGTTTGGAAGTGATGGAAGGTGTTTATGGTGTCAGATCTTATACCTTATTATAAAGGTTTGGAAGACACATGCCACATAAATTAAATTTAGAAGAGAAGAAGTTTTGTTGAGTGTCCTATAAGATGTGTTTGAAAGAAGGAAAGACATAGTTTAAAAATGTTAAAGAAAGTGTTGTATGGATTCAAACAACTAAAGTGTGGTACAGAAAGATAAGTTTCTATATTATGCAACACGGTTTTGAAAATTGCACTTTTCAGCATGTTTTACACATTGATATTTTTTTTTTTTAATATTTTGTCATTATAGGAACTGAAATTACATATTTGGTGAAGGGTGACATGTGATTTTAATTTAAAGTAAATATTATAGTATAACTCTTGAGATTTTCTCAAATTATATCATGACCCAAATTTTTTTTTAAAATTATATATAAACTTCTATTTTATTTTAAATAGATTATATTATCACTTTTTTTTTCAAGTTACACACCACCTTCCTTTAACAAATTCTAATAAGAAAGATCACTGTAATAGTAAATAAACGGTAGTAGGTATAAATGTAATTTAAAAAAAATCAAGAAGTATCATAGTAATTTTTTCTTTAATTTATTTCTAGGATTACTTTCACTAAAATTGTTTTAAAATACTGCTGCTTTCAACACAATTCAGTAGTGTACATATAACATAATTACATTGTTGATAGAACAAGAAGAATTGATTAAAATATATATATATAAACTTAAAGTGGCTAAAAATGATGAGATCACTGACTTTAGTGACAAATTTATTAACAAGTTAAGAAACTTATTTAATGTTTATAAATTAATGTAAAGACTTTTACCTAAATCAATTTTTATTATAATAAATTTATTATAGTGAACAATAGTTCCATAAAAAAAATTAGAGAACTAGTGATTGAAAACGATGTAAAAGTTACTCACTGTTGAACTCATTTTATAAATTAATTAACTTTTTAACCGTGACAAACTCTTCTGGCTTAATTCAAGATGCTGGTACTAAACATATTAAATCAAACAAGGTGCATTGTTAATTAACTTCTCTTATTTCATTTTTTTATTAAGTCTAAGTCAATTTTAATTAATTTATAAGATGAAATTTATATCTAATTATATATTATGAATTAAAATTATTTTTAATTAATATGAAAATCTCAACATATTTTTCTCACGCTAAAATATATTTCAAACGTAAGACTAAATATTAATAAATGGTTTGATACAGTTTTATAGTTAATGAAACAATTGACCTAACAAATAATAAATGTCGTTAAAATATATTTTAACTCATGATTCTTCCATCATATTTAAAAATTAAAATTTTTAAATTAACTCAATCATATATAAAATGAGGTTTATATCTATTTTATATGTTATGAATTGATTTTATTTTTAGTCAATACAATACTTTCCATATTTTTCAAGAAAAAATTACTAATTGTGAAATATATATTGAATATTGTATTTTTATACTCTGTTTTATTTATAGCCAATGATATATATAAATTTAATTCAGCTAGTAATGATAATTTACTAATGCACAAGGTATATGCATGCACGTAAAGCTAGTCACATCATGTTTAATATTAATTTAATATACATATTTAAGTGTACATATATAAAAGAAGAAAAAAAAAACTTTTTGAGAAGCCTAAAATTGAATGGAATTGCATGATTAATTTTAGTGCATAAAGGTGATAGGATTAAAATATGAAAGGTGGGGAAAGAAGACTATTGTTGACATGGTGATTTTTGTTTTGATGGATAGGATGATAATTAAGAAACGAATCAAAAAACAAAAAACGACAAAAGATTGAAGTGACATGGGAAAAATAAAAATTATGATGAATTATTCAATTCACCCCATCCACAACTTTAACCTTTCACAATCTTTCAAGACAAAAGAAACTTGAAAAAGGATCTTGTCTTTTCCTCTTCTGTTTTTTTTTTTTTTCTTTTGTCCCAGAACAAAACCTAGATTAGATAGCAAGACCTTACTGTGATGTATGTGAATACACAGACATTTTCTTTTTTTTCCCATACACGACAACATAAATATCTATGAAAAAACTGCTATGCACTATTTTTAGAATCAATTTATATATGTCATTGCAGGATTAAGAAATAAAATTATTTGTCATTTTTATTATGTTAATTAAATAACATTTTGTTAGAAATAGTTTTTAAACCTAACTCAATTTCATAAAATCGGATTTCTAGTTGATATGGGACTTCCAACACACCCTCTCACACCGAGATATATACATCTTGTGCGTGAGATTAGAAATGAATGGATGATCCGTTAGCAGTCCCATATCGGATAGAATAGAATGTCCAAGAAAACTCGTTAGGATAGTCTCTAACAGGACTCTGATACCATGTTAAAAATATGTTTTAAACCTAATTCAATCTCACAAGACTGGTTTGTAAGGTGAATTTTGTATCTCACTTATATATTATGAATGTGAGACTTCCAACACATTTGTTTATTTACTATAATAGAACTTTATTAATTCCACGTATGTGTATAACAATTTGTGATTACCCGAATGAGGGATACTTAATTAAAATAAAATAAACTATCTTCTTTCATTCTAGTTTTAGACTGAAAAACAGTTGTTTGTTTTTGATTGATTGTACAAATATGATGATACCTTATACTTACTTGTATTGTCAACATTTGAAATAAAGTTGAACAATGTTTAATAAGTGATGCATTTAATAGACATATTTTTCTTTCAACATTTTTATATTGAAAGTGATAAGTTATTATTTGAATTAATTATGATATACTTCATTAAAATATATAAATATTGTAAATGTTGCGCGACTTTGATTATAGCATATATATTTTGACTAACACACATGTTTCAAACAATAAATTTGCATTATCCTTGGCTGCTTAAAGACAGATATATAATATAATAAGACCTCACATGTATGACCTTTTTAAGATTGGTGTTTATAATGTTTAGTTTATGAGTATTTTAATTATGTGATTTTAATATTTACATTTTTTAGTATGCATCCATATTTTAAAATATTTTAATGATATGATTTTAGCCCATTGTTAGCTTCTAATTAAATATTTGATAGATTTTGTCATTGTAACATATGTGGCGTAGTCAAATACATATTTGACATGTCACAAAAGTAAACGTGTAATATTAATGGACATGCAAAAAATTAGAAAATAAATTATCCCTTCATTTGTTTAATATTTAGTTAAAAAATTATAAAAAAATAAAATTATATAATTATTATTTTTAAAAGTCCGATTTCGGTTAATACTTTTTATAGAGAACACTTTTAAGTACAAAGAATACTTAAACCTACGTACAAATAATAAATCAAATCTTTATTTTGAAACACATCGTAAGAGTTGAATCACTCCTAAAAAAAAGACAAGGAAAAATTCTTCATTTTTTCAATTAAATCAATATCACTACCTTAATTTTGTAAAATATATCCCACAATACTTTACTTTTTCATCTTTAAATATGATTTTGTTTTTATACATATAAATTCCATTGAGACAAACCATGTAATGTATTTTTTATATATATTTTTTTCCAAATTAAGCATAACAATATTGAACAAAATGAAGACTATATTTAGGTAATAAATTAATAATGGAGTTGAAGTTATAACTTTGTACTTATGATCATCCATAATTATCCCCATGACAAAATTATCAGTGACCAAACTACTATTTTTCTCAACCTTTATTATGAAAATCATCACCATTCAACAAAAAGCAGCCATCAATCACTTCACAAATTCTTATACCCTATTTCAAATTTAAACAAAACAACATATATTTACATTAATAAAAATTAACTTCAATTAAAACACAAAAAATCAAATTCACCACCTAGTCATCATATCACATAATTTGGAGCACTTTCATAATATCTAAAACGTGAAATTTTTAAAAAATATTTATTCAAGAATATTTTCATGAACGTAAAAATGGAAATAATTATATACCACCTGTCTCTATTGGTTGGTAACTCACCTACTTATAGGCTTTGAAAAAAAAAAACTTAAAGAAACAAAACGTAAGCATTTTTACGATGAAACCTGGAAAAGAAATGAAGGAGAAAACGAGATTGGACCATCCAATATTTGACATATTTAATTGAATAAAAAATTTAGCAAATACATTTGAGTAGCTCCTCGATTTTTTTATAAGCCGAGAAGATATACTCAATCATTCAAAATTTCCTAAAATTGTAACAAAAAACTAGAGCAATTGATGGCAAAATAACTATTTTAAGCAAGTTTTTCTATTTAGAAATATTACAAAAATATAGAGCAATTGATGGTCAATGATGACCTTTTCTCTTTATCACGTTAATGTAATTAATAGAAAGATTATCATATTTATGAAACTCATTATGTACTTATCCAAAAAGTTCATGTGATTAGCAGTACTAATTAACTTTTCCTTTAACTAGAAAACAAAGCATATATATTGAACAAGTCAAAGTTTTTTAATCCTAGTCAAGACTTAGTTCATTAAACCTTTTTTTATTATTAAGCTATTGATACCGATTTTGTTAATTACTAATTAGGTTTAATTAGTCTAAGGATACCTACTTTTCCGCTTTTAAAGATGTGTCAATTGAGTCTCAACTTTTGAAAAGATGTCTCAATTAGGTTATTTTCAACAAAAAATTATTAGCACCATGATATTGATACTTAAAATGACTTACAAAATTAAGTATTGATATTTATATTAAAATTTAATGGTAAAAGTCATGAATTAAGTTAACGGCTTTAATAATTTTTGTCTGAAAGAGACCTGATTGACACATTTTTTTCAAAAGTTAGGATTAGATTGATACATTTTGAAGAACAAGTACTAAACTGATACATCTGAACAAAAGTGGGTACTATTCGACTAATTAAACCTACTAATTAATATATGTGAAAGACTATTTTAATGAGTATATTCTTTCATTTATTTATGAATCTCAAATTCAAAAAATTCTCATTTTTAAACCTAAAAATTTAGTTATGTTTGAATAGTTAGTTTAGAAAAACTTTACCAAGTTGGTTTAATTGATGAGTGGCATTAAAGAGAAATTTGAAGGTTAGTGGTGAAAGCATCCTAAATGGGAGGACCCATATTTCACATGGAATCACGTGTCTTAGTTCCTAATCCACAATTATTAAATTCCAAAATTGTTAGCAACTTGAATGCAACATTCCAAAGCAAAAGTTGGAAATTTGATGGACCCCATTTATTTGTTAATCCAATAATTATTAGGTGTGTGAATATTATAATAATCACCCCCATGAATGGGCATTAATAAACAAATATATATTCTCTTCATCTAATGCAATCAACTAATTATGTTGAAAGGAATCCACTAAGCTTGCATTAATGAAATTTGGACCGCCCATTAAACTTTTTTTATTTGCAAAAGTGATAGTGAGGACTAATGAATAAAATAAGTTGGTATGGTGGGGTAGATTCAAACATCATCAAGAAAAATCACGGAAAATGTTGGCTTTACTCTCTAAGTCCTAGTCCTTTTGTTCATTCTTGTCATGGACTCCACATCATCTTTTACCCAAATCAGATGGAGTTTTAACCTAATTTTTAAAGAAAAAATAGTATCTTTTTGTGTCTTCAATTGCAAATATTGATGTGGGTGTATACTATAACGACAGTAAGAAATCTTTAATCACTAGGGATTATAGGGATTAGGGATGATCATGGATTGGATTTTTAATGATCAATCCACGTTTATTTTGGATTCAAATAATTGGATTAGATTTTCGATTCAAATCTATTTTTTCAAAAAAATTAGATTTAATTTCTTTTTAAATCCAGATCCAAATATGTGAATCAAGTTCAAAATTCATAATCCATTTTTCATAAAATAAATTTAAATTAAATTTTTTAAAACTTGTATCCATATGCCTGACACCATAGAATTTGACAAATTTTTGGTCGAAGCCAACGAGACCAAATTTCAATATGGGACGGACTCGGCTGACTTTTCGCTCGAGAGTGATATATTTGTAATAAGGACCTCGATAAATATTAGCCAAATTTTCCTAAAGAAAGAATAGTCAAATTTAGTTAAGTAATGATCACATATTTGTGAGCAATCTATTAGTGGATAGTAATTTATTCAAGTAGACCTTAATGTTATTTTAACATTTGAGTTTAGATTTATTCTGTTTCTATAAAATTGAATTTTAAAATGAGAATGAAAAAGTTTAACCATAATCATGAGATCATTCAATAATTTGTTATTAATGGAGGAGTATAACAAAATAGTTACCTTTTCTTTATAAACTATATCTTTAACATCTCATTGACTATCTTGACATTAGTAAAAAATAACTATACTTACTACTATTGCAAAAGAGAAGATTTATGTCATACATATGCATACTATGTTAGTCGGCCAAAAAGCCAAACATAAAATATAGGTGACAATATTTTGGTAACGATTTGATACACTTAATAGTCTTATATTGTTTAAGAGTCAAAGTTAAAGATAATTTAAATATTCTTCTTTTCAAAGTGAACAACATTTCAATTGCAGTAATTGATTCTAGGGATATTAACTTAGTGAATTTGGGGTTGAAAAATTAATGTATTTGTAGGAACAAAAAACTTTCTTAACCTTGACTTGTTTCGTTACACTCAATAGTTTCACATCAATTAGAAATCGAGTTCAAAGACAAATTAAATACTCTTTCAACACTTCGAAACATCTTTTAAAGACAAAACTGTTATGTAATTTTGAATTTCACGATAGCAAATAAGAGAAAATTTTCTATGTTGGATTACCTAGATTTGATGTAGAAAACTCTGGTTCGTCTTCTTCTTCATATTTTTTTGTATGAGCTTGTGATTTTTCAGACAGGTTCTTCATGGACAACTTTGTTTGTGCCTGTGCATGTGGCATTAGAGTGTTTCAATCCTAGACTTTCTGTCCAATCACATTGTTGGGTCCCGCTGAAAGTGATCAATAGTATGTCACCTAAGAAAGTGCTTTATATTTTCAGTTTGTTGTTAAAATTGAATATATGGTTAACAATTTCCATCATAAATAATACATGAATGTCTCTATTGGTTGATATTGAAACTTTGGAAAAATATTTAAAATTACATCAACTGAATTTGTTTAGTCCACTGGAGTAAATGTTTTAAATTGTTTAAAAATTATAGTTTAAACCCTAGTACGTAGTACATGTTTTAAATATTTTAAAATAATGGTTTAGATACGTATATATTTTTAATTAATTATAATTACAGGGACTATATATATATATATATATATATTAATTGAAATTATTCAAATTAATAGATGTTTAAAAGAATAGGTATTGAAATGTGTTATATTTATTTTAGTAATTTTATTTATATTTTATTTTGAATTCATATATATATCGAATAGGTTTTAGTTTTTATTTGAGATTTAGCATGAATGAATGATTAATTATCAATCAATTGTAATAAATTTTTAATTTAATTGTTTGCTTTGGACACTTTTAAGATTTTTGTTCAATAGATCAGTATTACAATTAGAAATTCTTATACATGAGATTTTTCTTACAAATTTATTAAAAATATCTACAAGAAAAGACTTTTTCTGCCATTTTTTTAAGAATCTTAATTCACAGGTAATTCCGTGAATAATTATTTCCTACATTATTATAAAATTTGTAAGTATTTCTTATAAAATTTGTTGCAAAAAGTGTTTTGTACAAAATATTTTACAAAAAAAATTTGTAGCAATTTCTTGCAAATTTTTTTTCATAACAAAATTTTCAAGTATTTTTTATGAAAAAATTTTTAAAACAAAATTGGCAGGATATATGAGTTTTTTTAGTAGTGTATATATAACCTTCAATTTGATAAAATTAAGAAATTTGACTGAACAAGTATGTTTTCATGATTGAATTTCCCCCTATTTTAATCTTTTATATCTTGTGAGACTATTTTTCTAAACATTCCATAAAACCTTACAATTTTTCATAAAAATACTATAAAAAGAATTACACAATATTAAACGTGTTGAAGTAAACGCACCAATGAATCTTTTAGCTTGTCTCAGATTAGACGAAAGAAGAAAAGAAGTCCCACAAATAGGCACCTTAACGATGTTGAAAATGTAGTGTTTTGGAACATTGTGTTGGAGTTTTCAACATTGAACACACCACTTGACTTAATCAATATTTCTTGCAAGTATTAATCTGTTTAATATTCTTTATCTGTTTCATTTTTTTTATATTTTTACATAACTACTACCATATGTTTCAGCATAACGTATGAATAAATTATTGCAATTTGTGTACATATATGACATTAGAAACCCAGTTTGTGACTTACTTGCCATTGTACGCAATTAATTTAAAACATAGACCAAGAACAGCTTTTGTCTATTGTGTGATGTATGATAATAATGGTATCAGTTTATGACTTGATTATTGTATAAATACTTTGACTCTACCATTATTATAACACTATAATTTTGTACGAGTCCAGATTTTCTATTGATTTTTTTGTCTCTGTTCAGTATTAAAAATATACTGTGTTGGTTTTTAAATATTTTTTTAATATATTTTAAAACGTTAAAATTAGTGGTAATCAATGTATTATGGAGACACAGTAAAAAAACACCACAACAAAATCCAAATTCAATCTTGTACCTGCCAATAAGCTTACTATGAATACTAAAATTATAATATTCATGCTTAAGGAATTTTAAATTTAAGATCGGGTTAGAATAGTTTGGTACAAGTTGGTTCACATGTAATATTTTATTATATAACATATGGTATTCACTAATTCTTAGAAATAAGAATAATTTCTCCCTAGTTCTATAAAAAAAAAATCACTTGTTCGTTAAAAATTTTTTAAACTATAACAATAGAAGAAAATGTGATGCAGTTTATTTATTTATTATCTCAATATTCTTCTGAAACTGTTGGGTAATTGCATCAATAAGGGCCCTAATGAGAACTGGGCCATGATGAAAACCATGGGCCACCTAATCTTGTTCCTAATCCATTTTTCTCATTACTTCACACATCATCTTCTCATCAAAATTAATTCTTTTTGAGACTAAGTATCACCTCATATTGATTTGGTTCATTAAAACTAATATATATCATTAAATAATATGATATGAAAATGCAATGTTTTATTAAAATTTTTATAAAAATGTTAAATAAAGATATTTAATTTTTTTTCTAAACATATACTTTAGTTAATTAAATATTTTAATGTTTCTTAAGATTCTTTTCAAAATTGACAGTTTCAATTCAACTCTGTTGGATTAATAGAAAATTTGATATAGTTAATATATTTACAATATAATATAATAATTAAACAAAAAATAGTAATAATAATAATAATAATAATAATAACAATAATATTAAGGGCATTTAGGTTAACATAAATTAAGTTAATCAAAGCATTAACATATTAAGGGTTAATTATGTTTTTAATCTCTTAACTTTCATTGAATTTTGGAATTAGTCTATTTCAAAATTTTAGATAGTTCTTCGTCTGTTGGAATACCTGGATTTAGTCCTTTTAATCAAATTTTTAAAAAATAATTTCGGAAGTATACTTCATTGAAAGACAGTAGTTAAAAAAATGATAGTTATAACATCATGAACTTAATGAAAATACTATATCCAGGTTCCAAGAAGTAAATCAGAATAACACCTTTTTCCCTTTATAAAATGATAAAACAAATGTCTCAATACATCAATACATTGAATTAAAATGAGATTGTGAAAATGGTGTGTTTCGTTTTTTTTTTTCTTTTTATATTTTCATTTTTGTTATTTTGTGAGGGACTAGGAAAAAAACCAATAAATAATGAAACAAACCTATCAAATAGACAAAGATTGAGCAACTAAAAGGTAAATAGGTGATTCTTCTTTTTCTTTTTCTTTGGTTGTTTTGTCTCCAAGGAAAAAGTTCACAGCGGAAAATACGTTATAAAATTGAAATTTGGGCCCTTAGTTTTTAAGGTTGTTGGGGGAAAATAAATTAAACAGATGGGTCCACATGAAAATGATACAAGTGTTGTTCCATTTTACGTGGTAAGGTTCATTCATGGTTTATAGTTTACTTCGACCAATATTTGTTCGACCAATATTTGTCCGCATCATATTTTAATCCATCTTTTTTTATCTACGTTTAATTCACTATTTCAATTATTATTAGATCATTTATTTTGATTTTTTTTAAATATGTGATGTGATGATTTAATGATGATCAAAATGGTGAATTAAAAGTGGATAAAAAAAGTGGGTAAAAATATCATTGTTCTATTTGTTCATGTAACTTTTTTTTTTCCTTCTACTATGTTTCTAGTGAGTATTTATTCAATGTTTGGAATGGCTTCATGCATGAATTTGAGACTCTCCTCTAAAAGGAAAACAATTTGTGGAGTTGTTTTCTAAGGTTACTAGTGATAAACTCAATCATTTAAAATTTAAAATCTAAGAACAAAAATCTCTATAATAATAAATGTTAAGGGATTGAACATTGAAATGGTAAGTTAATATTATTAAGGATATGAGTTTAAGTTGTATATTTAGTAAAAATAAAAAATAAGAAGATATCGGATATCTTACAAAGAAGATTATTCGTAAATTCAATATCTTAAGATTTTAAATTGAAGATAATATCAATTTTTTATATAAACAGGACTCGTGTCTCATTAGTTTTATATCTCGTGAATCTGCCTAAAATCCATTAGTAGCATTAGAATATGTGAATTTGTAGATTAGACTCATTTCTTATAAATGTTATATCTTTTGATCAATTTTGAGAGATTCATATATAATATGAAGGTTCTCAAGGGGATAATCCTTGTAGCCAAAGTTGTGAATTCAGTTCTTTGTTTCTGATTTCTCGATGAAACCAAAAAATATTATGCATGCATACGAATTGAAAGAACATACACAACACTAACAACTTGAGACAAACAAAGAAAACTAATTTGTATACCATTTAAACTTGTAATGAAACTTGAGGTATAATAATGATTCATGATCTATAAAAGATGAAACATTGCTGCAAAAAAAGAAAAAGGTAACCAAAAACCTACTAAGAATATGACTGAAAAATACTGTATAAAAACTTATTTTCTTATATGTTTAAGTTTACCGAGGAAGTTTTATTAGGGAGATACAATACCAATGAGACCTGAGCCCAACTACATAAGATATTGATATCATTCTCAACCCAAAACCTTAAGACAATGGGTTTATGAGTCTTTATTCTTATATAATGTTTTACTTTCTCATTTATGTCTTATGTAATTGGGTTCAGGTCTCATTAGTATTGTATATCTCCAGTGAAATTCTCTCTATAAACCTAATAGTTGCAAGGACTTAAACTTGCGGCATGAATTCTCACATGACAGTATTTCCCTGCAACAGGATTCTTCTGAGTTCACCGGCAATTCCATGCAACAAAACTGGTTTTCTTATGACTCCATTGATGCCAACTTGCATGCATTTTTCCCACAAATCTTCTGTGCTTGCAGTCAAGGCCACAATCACTGGCCAGTTTCTGCTTCCGAACTTGCGAACCCTTGATGCAACTTCAAATCCATCAAGCTCGGGCATGTGAACATCCAAAACAATCACCTGAAAGGAGCATCCACCACCTCCAATCACACTAAGACATTCAAATCCTGAACAAGCACATGTCACAGAGCATCCTAGTTTCTGCAGCAACTTCTGAGTCACTGCTCTATTTACATCATCGTTGTCCACCAACAACACTTGCAGACCTCTGAAAAAAGAGTTCGAATTTGACGGCTCTGAACTTTCCCCGGTTTCAGAGATCGACACAGCAACCGATCGCTGCAGTTGAAACCGTAGAGAAATGGCCATCACCTGAGCATGACCTTCACCGTTTGGTACAAACCATATGTTCCCTTGCATCAGCTGCAATATTCAGAAACAAAGCACAAAGTCATTAGAGACAACAAAATTACAGAACATAGATACTACTAGTGTTGTGTTTAGTCTCTGAACTTAAATTGAAATTCGTCTAAAACTTTAATACATTTTGATCCTCAAATTTTGATGTGTAAAATGCATTTTATGCTAACAATGAATTGGTTAACTCGTTTGACACATTCTTATTTTAATGTTAACTCGAAAACAAGCTTGACACGTACACAAAATCTAATTTACTACCTGGATTAAAATAATTATATTCATTCATTCTTAAATCATCTGGATTAAAAATCTAATTTCACATAAAACTTAAGATACTAGAAACATACATATTTACTCCAAACTACTACTAGAAGAGTATTATCATGATGAACTAGTTACACACACCAAATCAATGTAACTAAACTCACCTGAATTATCCTCTTGCAAATGCTGAAGCTCAATCTTTCCTCAACCCTATGAGTAGCACGCATTGTGCCAGGAAGGTGCCCTGAAGGAACTGAATTTTCCATTTCAGATTCACCAATTTTGATCCCTATCTCAAATCTGATATTTACATCCCCATTTGAAGAGCTTGGTCTCCAATTTGTCCAACCCTGGTCACTCCTCCCTTGACTTCCAGTTTCTGCATAAACCCGCAGCACAAGAACCCCTCCTCCTTGGTTACCATTTATTGCACTCCCAACCATATGCAGAAGCACTTGGAAAACCCTCTTTTCATCACCTACAACATTATCCGGCAAAGACTTATCTGCATCAACAACAAAGCCAAGGCCCCTATAAACACACATGAACCTGGCAAAGCAAGCTGCATCCTTCACCATATTATGCAGCCCAAAAGGCTTCATCTCCAGAGGGAATCTTCCATCATCCCTTGCCGACCAATCCATGGCATCATTCAGCAGGTTTGACATCACAGTGCTGGCTCTGAACATAGAATCCACAACCACTTTCTGCTCACGCTTTAAATTCTCTTCCTGCATCACCGAAAGCAGCCCCATGATTGAGTGCATAGGCCTTCCCATTCCATTACTCATCACTTTCTGAAACGCTGCTCTGGCCTGGTTGGCCCTCATAGCATTCATCTTCTCCACCTGCAACGCTCGGTTCTGTTCCTCCAACTTCTCCCTCATCATATGAGACTCCTCAAGAATCGCAGCATGAGACAGAGCCACCGCCACCTGATCAGCAACCACCTTAATAATCTCAAGCTCTTGAGTGCTCCACGATTTAGCCTCCGTCACAGGAAGAATCAAAACCAGCACAGCATAACATGTCTGTCTTAGCTCCGGTGTCCCCCCTTTGAAATTGCTAACCCGAAGCATCGGCATTCGGATTGCAGCAACCGGTCCTGCCACACCAGAATCTCCACTGCTGGCAGTGGCAAGCACCGAATCAGAATCAATCACGTTCACCTCATCACTCCCCTTGATTCTGGCAACATCAGGATCAGTTATGAGAATAGAACAGTTGAGATTCCTCCCATTCAACTCATGAGTAAGGTTCATCTCAGTCTTCTCATCATTCGGCATCCAAATTGCACAGTTTTGCAAACCAAGCGTCTTGGAAAGTTCAACCAACGTGGTGTACAGAATCTTGTGCCTATCCAACGACTTTCGAATCTCTTGAGTAAGCATTCTCACATGCACCGAAGCCTCCTTCTGTTTCATTATAAACCCAACCTCCCTCCCAAGATCCCAGGTCTTTTTCTTCAGCATGAACTCCCGAACCTTCACTTTCAACAGCAGAGGGATGAGAGTGAAGAGAGTTAGCGCAGTGGCACATGACACCAATGCGGTGAGGGTTTTGAACACAGTGATTGCCACCATGAGTTGAAAAGTGTGGGGACCATAAGTCCAACCATTGAGCAAATGTGTCATCCCACAAAGTACAATGAAAGCGATGAACTGAAAGAGGACCCATTTGAATGGGAGGTTTGAGCAACTAACAAAGTAAAGAAGCTCAACAGGGATGGAGAAGTAGGCCACAGCAATCAGAAAATCACCAACCCTTTGGCACTCCAGAATGCTCTCAATAGTCCAGAAGCTCCACTCATCATCACAGTTACATCTTTGAACTTCTGTTCCACACACACGCGTCACCACCACAAACCATGTTAACAAGACTCCAAATGACACTGACTTTAACATTATCCCTCTGTGCACCTTCTTCAATCCATTCAGTGAATAAGAAACTCCAAAAATGTTGCTTCTTCAACAACTATCTTCTCCTCCTGCCACAACACAGTTAAATAAGCAGAATTAAAATCTTCGTAAGATCCAAATCATAAAAAACACCACAAGATCCAAAGGGGAAAAAATACATAGAGAGAAAGAAAAAGGTCTAGGAAACTACAATTCTTTTTGTTTTGACCCTTTGGGTGGAATGGCATGAATCAGTAAATAACACAGTAAAAACGGTAAAGATAACATTTTTCGTGTGTGTCTATATACAGATATATCCACATATGGAATAAACAAATGAAAAAAAAGAAAACAAGGCCAAGACAAAAGCTCCCTCCCTAAACACCCACACAAAAATCATTAAAAAAATAAAACTACTCCAACAACGTTCACTGCTTAAAGATAAATAAAGAAAAGACCCAGTTATGCAGACCAATCTTTCCTTTTAAAAATAAAGTGTCTGCAAAACAAAACCCAATAATTACTTAAAATAAACAAAACTCAGATTGCAATCATACATATAATCCAATCCTGATTAGATCGTAATTAACAATTATCTTATCCGTACCCAGAGAGACACCAAAACCTGAATAAAAACACACAACACATTACCAACAATACCCAATCACAGAGCGTTTGAAAATCCTTTGAGAATAAACCTGAAGAGAGACAAAACGCTTCTCACATTCGACATATTGCAAATCACATCCAAGAGGTTAAAATAACCTTCTCTACCAATCTGTCAAACCTTCCAGACACAAAAAACGTGCCACGCCCCATTTTTCTCTACGCATTGATTAAACAAGTGCAACCCTTTTGATCATTAGGAAGAAAGAACAGAAAGAAACCAGCTTTACAGCATGCAACAAATCCCACCACTGAAAAAAGAAACCTTGTTTACTGTGGTCAAATCAAATCCAGGTACCTCGTGCCTTGTAATCCGGTGAGTGGGGTGTGTTGTGGTGTGTGACAAGCAAAGGGTGTAGCAGGAGTTGGAAAAGAGCACGAGTTAAGAGACACCCAGATGGAGAAAAATAATGCAAGTGGTGTTCTTGTACTTGTTGTGGATGTTAAGGTACTGCTGCAACTGCAACTGCAACTGCAACTGCTGCTACCACTGCTACTACAACCACAATAAAAACAAAAAACAATAGCAGTAGTTGTTTTGTGTTGGAGTATATAGAGAAAATGGAGAGAGAGAGAGAGAGAGAAAGAAAGGGTGTGTGATGATGATATGTGAGAGAAGTGCAAGCAAAATGTGGTTTTGTTTGAAGAAATGAGAGGCAAACCAAACCACAAACCATAAAAGGAAAGAGTATAGCGCCGTTGTTTCGCGAGAGAAGAGAGAGAGAAAGAGGAAAGAGAGAGAGAGAGAGAGGGTCCACTCTTCTTACATGAAGAGAACTTAGACGCTCTTTTGAACTGAGATGTCTTTGTCAGTCTCGAAAAGATTTGAATGTTTTGTATTCTGTTTCTCTTTCTCCATAGAACACAAGCATACCATTTTTATTGGTATGTGTTTTCTCTTCTCTCTGGTGGATAAATAATATTTACACAAAACAAGAAAATATTTTCCATGCTGTATCTTGTCCCTTTCCTTATCAGATACTCACCATTTTTAAAATATTCACTTATAGAGTAAAATATCATAAAATTGATTGAGGATAAATTCTGTAAAATGATTATAATCTGTTTTGTATTAAAAGAAAACTCTGGTTCTTTTAATTGTTGAATTTTATTCAAAACAAAATGGTTTTGATCAGTTGTTCTTGTCTGTTTTGAAAAGAGTAGAAAGATAAGATGATGGTTATTTTTATTTAATTAAAAATTAAAATAAAACACTCAACACGTAATCCAACTTATGCGACTTTTTTTTTTTCTATTGAAAGATGACGGTAATATCTACTGATATATTTAAATACATGTTTTATTTTATTTAACCCTAGCTATATATTGAAAAAAATATTAATGTTATTGAATTCATGTTTGTGTCCTGGTCATGTTACTAGACATAATGCATTGAGATTTTGAATTTATTGAATTTTTTTGTATAATAAATATTTTAACATTTTATAAAGTAGTATGGTAGCATACGCAATCTAAATAATAAATTTTTATTTCATATAATTAAATATGAAGTAAATAAATATTTTTAAATATTGAAATTATATTATAATTAATATTTGTGACAAATACATATTTTGAACACGTAAGATATGTTCTAAATTCATAATAACTAATTTTTTTTATAATTTATAATAACATAGGTTAAAGTAAATGCAATTGAGGCCTATATGTCTGAATCTATTTACTAAACATAAGGAAAGTAGATTCTAAATAAAGTGGAGTATGTATCTAGTATATATGCATTATATATAGCAAACATTTATTTTATATATTTTAAACATGAAATCAATATTTTAAACATATAAGATATCTTCTAAATTTACAATAAATATTTGGAGACTATTATTAAATATATATATATATATATATATATATATATATATTAAATATATTTAATGATAGTCTTAGACTTTATATGTTATAGGACTGATTGACGTAATCATTTATAATAGGCATTATCTCACTCTTAGTTAAGGATGATACTAAAGTAATAACATTATTAATGTTCATATTAGAATATCCTAAATAGTTTTGGGTAGGTCTAGTTTACTTAGTCTAGGTTCATTCAGGTAAAGTCCAATAAAATAAGTATAAAAGGTTACAAGTTAAATTTGGTCGTTTATTTATCGTTATATTTACTATATCAAATAAATTGTTAATTTCGATTTAAGAGTATCTTTATGAACGTCCAATTTAATATCTCAGGGACCATTTCATTAAAAGAAGATTATGCTATAATATATGTTAGGCTGACTCGCCGGTAACTTATTAAGGTAAAATGACAGTTTAAGATAAAATGACAGTCCAAAACTATAATATTCGAGTCGTTGAACGAAAATATAGTTCGTCCAACAAATTACAAATGACAATTGATGCAATTTACTTTGTGCAATATATCATACAACTCTTCCGAATTTTCAAAACATAAACACTTGAAACTTGAAGTATAAATTTCTCAAAAAATAAATAATATACAATTTATCAAAATACTTCATATTCAATATAAATAATATAAATTTCTATAACATTTCATGTCAACATTTTAAATGTAAAGATTTTTCAGAACACAAAAATTAGTATAAAAAACAAAAAATTAAAGTAAATTGTAAATAGAGTAGAAGTATATCCTACATATCTAAACATACAGCATTTATTATCTTGATTACAACACAAAGTTTGATATGAGGTCAATGATAAATTTTGTGAATTAATTCATGTTTAAACCAATGGTTGCAATGTATTGGATGGTGGGCAATAATCTGCTTTCACATTAAGACAAAGTTCCAACCTTTATAATTTAATTTGCACAATGCCTTCCTTTGAGTTTTTTTTTTTATTAAAAAAAAATGCTTCTGCCTTTATAATTCAATCAATATATACCAAAAATAAAGATAAAAAGAAAAAATACAAAGTAAAATTTTAAAAAGAAAATAAAAAGCAGGCAAAAGGTAGTTAAGAATGATTAAAAAATAATACAACAAATATTAACATCTTTTAAAATTATTTTCCTATTCTCCTTGTTTATTTTCCTAATCTAACGTTTGCGGTATTTTTGTGAGAGAAAGTTGTCTGTACTATGCGTATGAACAAAGTAGCAACAAGCGTAAATGTTCGGGATTTTGTTTGATTTTAAGCGGAAAGGAAAGAAATAAAACTAAAAATAAATAAAGAGAAAAAAAAACAGATTTTTAAATAAATATATATAATAATAATAATAATAATAATAATAAAACGTTAAATATGTTTCTATTAAATATAAATGTAAAACTGAAATTCATTTTTTTCTTGTATAATTCTTTTTAAAATTAAAAAAAAATATATATATATATATATATAATAATTTTAATTTATTTTTTATAAATTTAATAATACTATAAACCGACATTTGAATGATAATAACATGTTAAATTATATAAACAATTTCTTATTTTAAATATTATTTGATATATTAAATAAATTTAACATAATTAAATTAAAATTATTATATTTTTTTATTTTCAAAGTTGAATCACCATTTTACATGAGAGACATAAATAAATTTTATTTTTGCATTAAAATTTAAAAATAAAAAATATTTTTTAAAATCCGAAAATTGAAGCACCGACGAAAATGGATGTATTAACGTAACAGTGAGAGGAGATTTGAATTGTGGTTTGATGAATCTGCCATCCACTGCTCAAAGTAGAAAAGACACCATTCTCTCCCACACCTGGAACAAATCAAATCCTTCCATTCTAAACAAAATTTAAATTATATATATATATATATATATATATATATATATATATATATATATA
>Ga0099822_1001234_pt1 | contig 29086 bp, 19 predicted proteins | sample CowpeawhiteBW_FD_76839 | JGI IMG/M metagenome (GOLD analysis project Ga0099822, IMG submission 76839) | Root nodule microbial communities of legume samples collected from California USA - Cow pea white BW | ecosystem: Host-associated > Plants > Roots > Nodule | place: USA: California | collected... | reverse complement strand
TGAAGAAAGTGAAGAAGAGCATGTTAAGGTTGTTTTTGAAGAGGAAGCGACACACAAAGGTTGTGATTTAAGCTATGTCTTTTACCCATTGACTTAAACTTTATATATATATATATATATATATATATATATATATATATATATATATATATATATATATATATATATATTTTTTTTTTCTCTCTATTTCTAACAGAATCTCTTGTTTACGAAGGGGACATGATCAGAATGGGGGTATTCGCATTGCAAGCTCAGGTTGAGGACAAGGTGGATATAGATTGGTAGCTATCATTTGCAACTCAGAATCCAGGAGCATTATATCCTCCATGTAATCAATCCCAAACTTTATGATATTCCTCTCAGTAGTTCCTTTCCTAGTTTCCATGTTTTTCTACTATACTCTGCTAATGCTTCCCTTAACAACAAAAAATTCCAAATTTCGTGTACATAATATCTTAGTCACTACTTGATACACAATATTTTGCATTTAACATCACCAATAATTATCTAACTAACACATATGAATTTAAAGTATGCTTTAATTTGGATTAGCAGAATTGCAATTATATGCTTATCATGTTTTATGATTTCTTCATAAATATCTAACTATGTATCTTAGACTTATTGTATCTTACATATGTTTAGCATGTGACATTTATGTAACATCCTATGTTGCTAAGAGTTAGTTCTTAAATTTAAGAACCTTTCACGTTATAAGTAACTATCATAAAAGAGGTCCTTAAGAGTTGGGATAAAATGCAAGAAGTGTTTATTTATATACATATTGTATCTTACATATGATTAAACGTACTCACCACATCATGCAATTACATCATATCATACCACGTCATACCATATTATACATATGTGCATAAAATCACATCATTATATAAGTAACCACACATCCTTATCACACTACTACATATATGATCATTAGTAACATTTAAGAAACCTTACTAAACTACAAAAAATGTTACTAATATCATCTAGTAACATTATATCAAATGTTACCTATACCCTATGCTACTAATAACTTTTAGTAACATTTTTACATATCAATTGAGACATTTATAAAATTGTTACTAAATAAATAGCTTTAGTAACATTTAATTAATGAAAATGTAACATTTTAAAAGTGTTACTAAATCTTTTTAGTAACATTTTTTTTATATAAAAAGGTAACATTATAAAAATGTTACTACATATCTTTAGTAATATATATTTTTTAAATAGAGACATTTTCAAATTGTTACTAAACAACTTTAGTGATATTTTTTTTTGTAAAGGCAACATTATAAAAATGTTACTATAACTATTTTGTAACATTTCAACAAATGTAACCAAAAAACACATAATTAATATTAAAATATTGCACACCAACATTTACATTGCATGTTTCTTTATTGTAATGTTGTCATCCAAAAAGAAAGCCACAAAATCAACTATTTTATTTTAATAACACAACAGAAAAATCAACTATAGTTATGCAATATTGAAGATGACACAATCTAGTTGGTAATGGCTTCAAAAGTGCCACATGAGTTTGAAGGGAATCCATGAGGTTGACACAAGAGTTTTAACAGAGGAACTTCTTAGCCAAAAAGAAAATTCAAAATAGGCTTATAGTATCATTGTAACAGAGAAATCAAGAAAAATGACAGAGTTCCTCTGAGGCACATAATGTTTGGTTCCTCTAGTTTTCTTTCCTACAACATTAGAGAAACAAAGAAAAAATTAGACAAAATTCTGATAAGAAAAAGAAAAACAAAGTAAAGCCAATTCAAATAATAGAAAAAGGCAAATAAATAGCACCAAGCATACCTTTTTAGTCAAAACTTCTGGTTCAGAACCACCACAACCAGTCCCCACACCCCTTCCAAAAACCTAAAAAAAGTACCATCAGATCAGTACCCTAAGAAGATCCATTTAAACACTCTTCCTTCGTCCTTAAGTATCCTTGCTTCAAAACACATAAATATATACACAGAACCAATCAATCATTAAAAATGTAATGTTTTTATAGAAAACATATAAGTATCCTTGTTGCATCCACTAGTGCATCTCGGTCTTCAGTTACAATTGACTTACTGGAGTTTTAACAAAAATTATGTCTGTTCAATATGCTTTTCAATTTAGTTTTCAACTATCTTTTCTATTCATTTGTTTAAATTAAAATAGAGAAGGAGCTCCTAACATATGTTTCTAATCAAAGGCAATAAAGAAAGTTACCATCAAAGAGTCACTTCTTCCCCATTTTCATAGGGAGCTACCTAAGGTGAGAAAATAAGTGAAAAGAATGATCAATGAAGGATTTCATCTTTTATCATGAAAGAAGCAAATATATATACAATGCAGAATAACAGAAATGAAAAAGGAAAAAGAGAACAGAAAAATAAAGCCTGACAAATGGCTAATAGAAAGCTATAGCTAAGACTAACCTTGGACTCAAGTGAGGATTAAATTGATAACAAAGACTAATTAAGTTAAGAATTACCCAAGCTTTTAACCTTTTTGTTGTGCTTTTATTTTCCTTTTACCTTTGATATTACATTAAACCAATTAAGCTATATGTAAATGTAGATCAAAATTTGGCCAACAAACTTTTGCCATTTAATCAGCTTCCTCATTCAACAACTTTCGTTGTTTTCCCTTTATCCAAGTGAAAAACTCAATTAGAAGGGGAAATAGAACCATTACTTGCATTATACAATATATTATAACTGCCTAGTGCAAAACGGATCATAGTTAACTAATGAGACCAAACTAATGAGACCATACAACAAATGAATCAAATGAGTTATGCATTTCCTAATGTCTCTTGTTAAAGAATACCTATGATTCATTTCTGTGCGAGAATATATAATTTGAGTGGCCTAAATTTCAGTTAATTTTTAGTATTTCTTACAAGATTGTTTCAGCCTAAGTTAGAAAGAATGATGAGGCAAATGAAAATGTAGAACACCAGTAAAATTGAAAAATTAGGTAAATTGAGAAACTGAATTGTCAAAGTATAGATACGGATGGCAAATGTGGACAACAAAAAGTCATCGTACCTCCAAGAAATATGATACATTCTATCAGAATTGGGATAAATGATCTTGGAATTGAATCCAACAATAGTGAGAGAATTCAACCACTTAAAATCCACGCCTCTGATAGCCATGGGAATTGATAAAGGGAAAACCCGAGAAGAAAGAAACAAGTTGATACTGAATAATCATGTTGAAGCAACGTTAAAATGCATTAATTGGATGAAAGTGAAGATTGGCATGGGAGTGAAATGTAGAAATGGAAGAGATTGAGGATTAGAAAGAGAAAAGGGTACCCTTCGCGAAGAAGTCACAAAGAATGCAAACCAAGCCTACGAAGTAGAGTACTGAATAAGGATAATCAATTCCTATACTAATTCTTACATTTTTTCAAAATAACGTTTTATCTAACAAATCTAAATAGAATCTTGTTCTCAATTTATAACTTTGAACATATATTTTAATAAAATTAAAATATTATTTTAAAATGTCAACTTCTAAATTAGTATTAACTATTTCAATGTTATATTAACATTAACAAATTAGTAAATGTATTGTTACTAATCTAAAATATAATAAATTTATAATTGAGATGAAAATAATTGGTTTCGTGAATTTATTTTAGTTACTGCAAAATCAATGTCTAGATAATAGAGACAAAAAAAATTAAGTTTTAAATAATATGATAATTAAAAACTAAAAGGTTTAATTGTATTATTTTTATCGACTAAAATTTAGTTTCTAAAATAAATTAAAAATGATTAAAGAAATATTCTAACTACATATTAACAAGACACTAAAAATATTATTTTTAAATAAACAAATATCTTTTTAATAATGGCTAATTACTAAACATATAACATCGTGATACTTGATAATTTTAATTAAAAAATTAATTTAATCACTAGAATAATTAGTTATTATTAATTTATTTTTTACAATATTAATAATATTTTAATAAAGTGATACTATATAATAAATTTATTTATCTACAGTAATATTTTTAAAAAATGTTACAATATTATTGTTAAAATTAAATATAGTAATGTTTAGGAAAATGTTACTGTAAAATGTATTTAGTTACATTTTTAGTAAATGTAACTGAACAAATGTTACTAAAACTACTAAATCTTGTAGTGTCATAACATATCCTATATTCATAAAAAAACACCACGACATCCATAATGTTCTCGTGCCATCACCATAGTGTCTGCAATGTCATTCAAATCAAGAAAAGATACCAAACAAGCAACTTGATGCTCAACGTTAGCACCCAATGCTAGCACTTAACGCCATTTGTCTCGTAAGAACCATCATTCAGCATCAGAAAGCCAACGCTCAATGCCCAACGCCCAACACCTTGTAAACCCACCGCTTAATGCCCAAAACTAGCGCTACATGCTCAATGCCTCGTAAAACACAACGCTCAACGCTAATGCCCTACATTGTGCAAAAACACAAAAAACAATGACTTTGTTGCACAAAATACCTGTTTCACACATCAGGTATCCAAAACTATGCACCAAATGAAATACACAACTACAATATACTAGACTCTGAAAACACTTACATATCCAAAGAGTCTTATTACAACTTGATCATCCAGCAAAATTACCCTAACCCATACAAATCTTCACTTAAAAAGAAACAATATTGCACTAACAATCCATGTAAAGCTGTAAGTACTTCAACCATATTCCCTCTTGGTAAATCTTTTGTCCTGTAAAGATTTATTCAAACTTTATTTCCTCACTAATAATGTAGTGTAATGATTAGCCAATGATCAATCCTAGGATAGACAATTGAATTTTAAATCATTCTTGAACAAGCTTTGTGAATTAGAGGAAATCTCTATAAAATCTACTAAAATAGATGCTAAAATGGACTCTATAAAATCTACTAAAAAAATGCTAAAATGGATTGAAAATGGTATGGAAAAATGCATGTATACAAGGTGTTTGGTGTAACAAATAAGAAAACTAAAATGCATGTAAGGTGTTTGATGAAAAGTCAATGTGCAGGAATCACTCACTTCTCTATATATGCATTCTAATCCTAACATGCTCCTAATACATGAATTAACCAATTATAGTTGCTAGAAACAGAATCAAATGATGATGCGTAGAGAATCAAAATACGAATGGAAGTTTATAAGTGTGCATGTATACAAAGAGTACAAGACAGCTTCACAAATCAAATTAAAATGAATGAAATAATGAGGTAATGATGCAAAATAGAGCAAAATGATCTCCATTGAACATAGAAATTGAAATCACACAAAATGATCAAGTAAATCGTAAATTCCTAATTTATGAACCCTAGTTTAACGAAATTAACGGTTAAATGCGAGAATGTGAAATTAAACATAACGAATCACAAATTTGATATAGAAATACATTGAATACAACACGTATGGTATCACAATTGGATTAGGAACAAAATTTGAACATAAGGAACACGAGAACATGGAATTCGCAGATGAAATTGGATGAAACAATATGTGCGTAAGTGTTGTACAGAACTGAAAGTCATGAATGTAGAATTAATTGCTTGAGTATATGAATCTAATCAAAAGACACTTGATAGAAGTTAGATGATTGTGCATCGTATGGAATTCAACATGTTTAAAAATTGAATCCAGTAGTAAAATGTATCAACAAAACTCAAACACTTAAAGCTCATACATGAATCAGTTTAACAGAGAAAGAAACTGAGAAATGGAAAAACCAATAACACAAATTCATTCGATTGAAATGTTGCAAAAGTGAAAGAATTCATACAAAAAATGGAGTAATTAAGCTGCCATGCCTATTGTGTGGTCACAACATCCATAATACTCTATAACTAGAGTGAACATGGAGTGTTTTAATGGATTCGTGAATGATTCAATGGTGTGTGTTGGTTCGTGACTGTGTGAGAGTGGCGTTATTGTGAATGAAAATGTGTTGCGTCTATTTATCTAACTAAAATGCTATGAACCTATTTATGAATCTACCATATATGTTGAACTATACCATCCTAATAGTACTTATAAAGCTTACACTAAAAATGTACTAAAAAGTCCTAATTAAACTATTTTTGTAAAACTAGACTAAAAATCTAACTAAACTAAATCTAAGGTAAAAACTCCTAGTTAAACCTACCTAATACAGTACAAATAGCTAAGAAAAGGAGATAAGGGACTTATCACCTCTACGAGCCTTCATTCATTGATCAAATTTAAACTCATTATGCCAACTAAAAAACACCATAATGTTCATCACGACAAAGAACAAATGCTATTACACCATGAATTCCCATGTGCTTAAGAACATAAAAAAAAATCCAATGAGACCATATCACCAAACATTCAAAATTACCAAGGAATTTCCACACACCAAAAGTTTAAACAATTTTATCCTATATAACCCTTTCACCTCTACTCTAAACGATAACTTTAGCCCATCAAATGTTGAAAAAAATAATATTTCAATCCACTTACCTCTAACTGCCCCACACTTCGCAAAGATTCCCACAAACACATCTAAGAACCTGTTATCAAATCATACTCATCTTCAACCAATAACTAACATTCCAAAGGAAAAGCCATTTACTGCTCTAACCGCAAATAAATTCACATAGAAACAAGATAAAGATCAAATATCATTAAGTACACCATTAGTGCCTCCATTAAAAATAAATAAATTGAATATATTAACCTACCATCAACAACAAATTTTCCCATCCATAAGAAGAATATAAAAACTTTGCTTCTCTTACAATTCCATGTTGCAAAAACACACAATCATCTATACATGACCACAAAATAAATAAGGAGTGTTAGCTCCCCTTACGTGGAATTCCTAATTTGCCTTCAAGTTTTCATCTTCCCACATACCACAAAATGTTAAAAAGAAAACTAGCATACTTTCTAGCCAAGGTTCAAATTCACCACCACCAAGTTCCAACTCACACAATAAACCATATCAACTATCCCATTTTCTTGTCAACCCCACGCACAACAAACATTACAATGATATCCACACAAAAAAACACATCAAATAAATTATAAATTATTATAAAATATAAGTCACACCAAAGGCACACATAAACACTTCCAAAACAATTATCAATGAAATATTTAAAATATAAGCACCACAAATGCATACATCCATAATCAAACCCATAACCACTAATCCATAACTAAGGCTTTAACCAATTGTGTTACACTCTACTTCTGTAGAACTATTTATTTATTAAATTTAAATAATACTCCTCATGCCCAAGAACCACTCTTGAAATTATAATTATTTTTCCTAGGTAGTAAGGAATAGGTCATAATTAGAGAACTCAAAAAGTACAAGGGTAAAATGAATAAGGTTAGTTTTTTCAATGCTTTGTTTAGATCCTACACTTTATACACATTGATTCAAGGATAAGAAAATATCATAAAACCAAACCATATACTAATCCTATAAGAAAATATCATAAACCAAAGTACAATGAAGGATGACAAGGAAAGGAATACTCACTTGAGGCACAATGTGCAACGACAAGATTCAAACTTCATCTTCTAAAAACACCTTCAAGTTCTCAGAAAGGAAGAACACAATCCTCAAACAAAATAAAAACATTATGCTCTTTCAATCCCAAAATTTAAGCAATTTTCAATATATAGATTTAGGTTTAGGACACTACTTACCTCTTCAAGATTCAATGACATAGGATGACAACTAGTAGTCGAGAATGGAAGAACTCAACTCCTACGCGAACTGCTACGTGTCTTCCAATGTGACTTGCTACGTGAATGATGGTATTCTTCAAATACAATGGAAGATTGAGTTAACAATGGAAGATGAGGTGCAAAATGGAAGACAAGGCGCGATTATGTGAGACGACTATGCACCTTTAGGAGACGATGATGTGACTGTTGGAGGCGACAACATGAATGTGGGAGACGATAGTGCCACTGGTTGTGAGAAACACGTGAATGTAAGATGTGGGTAAAAAAGGGAAGATTGAGGGTAGACTGATAGTGAGAAACACAAGTGTCAAAAATGAGGGATTTAAACATTCTATGTCAGCTGTGGAACTAAGAGTAATGGTAAAATTTACTATGACAAGTTTTCTATAAAAGCATATAATAAGTTTTCATTATAATTACATTTGTGCCACCACACTTGACTTACTATGACATATCCATTGTACTTGTCATAATAAGTTTTTCCGTGCTCATTTATTATGTTAACACTACCAGAAAAACGTTAATTACCGACAGATATGTTACGACGGATATCGATCCGTTGATAATCGATAATTATCGACGAAATTATCGACAAATGCAAATATTGAACTTATTGACGGACAAATTTCGTCGGTAAAGTGAAGGATTAAATTGTTGGATGTGTTTACCGACGGATACCGACGAATGTTCATTTGTTAATTTACGGACGGATCTGGGTCGTCAGTAATGTCTTTTTTTATTACGCCGAAAGATTTATTGACGAATCTACGTCGTCGGTAATGTAGTCAATGAAATCAGAATTAAGAATTGGAATTCCCTCTTTCCTATTTTCATTTCCCAATTCTCTTCTCAGTTCTCTATTCTCTTCTCTGTTCTCTTCACGTGCACGAACACAAAATCCATTGTCGCCCACTGTGCCAATCAACTGCCTTGCCTTCTCTACTCCCCAACGAGTTCGATCGGAGCCATGGTTCGTCGCTTGCCGTGAGGTTCGTCGCCTGAGTCTCGCTGCGGAAGCTCGCCGTCGTGGGTAGCGGAAGTTTAAGTTCTGTCGTGGAGGGACGCCGCCGTCGATAGTGGAAGCACTGGCCATCGAGGAGGAGGTCTTCTGGTGTTACCTGCAGGTCCCTTTTTAATCATCTTAATAACTATTATTTTTATTACAGAAATGCCACTAGTAAGCTTATTATGACAAGTGGACTACACTCGTCATAATAAGTCGTCATTGATTCATCTTTTTCCAATAGTGGGTGTAAGTGTCATGAATTGTTCAGTTATGAAGAAGTGTTAGTAAGGCTCCTCGTATAAGTGTTTCTAGTTTGGAATGAGTTTGGGTGGTGGATTTTGTTATGTTTTGTGGATTTCTAATAATTGCAGCATTAATAAAAAATGTATGAAACTATTTTCATGTATCAACGATTTGATCACATCATACTTACAATTCAGATTTTCAACTGTGATAACAAGGTCAACCATTAATGATCTATTTTGAAATATGAGATTCCTATTATAAATTTATCTATAAAAAATCATCCAATAATTAAAAGAAAAAATATATTTAAACTATCTTGATTTCTACTCTTAAATTGATATAAAAATTCCGAAATATATGATAGGTAGGAAAGAAAAAAATAATTACTCAATATAATGTATTTTGTTGTACAAGGTTATCTTTTTGGAGGTAGTGTCAAGGAGTTAATTTAATCAAACGGTGACGAGAAATTACAATATGATGATATACATTACTTACAAAATGCAAAATCTTTGCGTGTCACTGTGGCATTCATACATATGTAACTTATTAGCATAGAAGAAAAGAAAAAAGAGAGGGGGATTATGAAAAGAGAGTCTTCACTCTTCAAACATTGGGGAATTCAAAAGTTGCATTGTTAGGGTCAAAAAACATCTATCAGTTGTAGATGAAATGACACCCATCGAAGCCTGTTCAGAAGAAAAAAGAAAAGTAGCATTACTGATAGCAATACCTAAAATAAGATCTGTAGATCAAACTAAACTAAGGTTAATTATCAACTCAACTTTTTTTTTTATTTGTGAAAGAAATTAATTTTTATTTTATTTTCAATAGCTGTTTACAAAAATGAAATAGATCAAAAATTTCATCAAAATTGAAACTCTTAATATAATTTACTTTTGATTTTGATTTACTTTGATGGTATAATTAAAGTAATTATAGTGTAAAAACTTCTCAATTGTTTTAAGAAATTTAATAAAAAGATTAAATTACATTAATTTTAAAATATCAAAATTAAAATAAGACTAAAAATATTAGAAATCAACTTAACATTTTGAATGAAAATTAAAACTAAAATAATAATTAAACCTTTAAAATAAGTTAAACTAAAGATTGTGGAGGAAAAAACCTGGATAAATATATAAGATTAAATAAGTAAAAGTTTTTCAAATTTTGAGGTAAAGTGGTAAAAAAGTTGTTGTAATTATAAATAATATGTATAAGAATACTAACATTTTAAAAGGGTCAAAATCTTTTTTTTTATTGGAGAGACTAAGAAGCATACTAAACATTTATTTAATCAAATGATGAAATCATAGTCAGGTCATGTTTATAATTTCAATTTGCCTTCTATAAATTTGTGTATCTTAGAATATATAATTTGAAATATAATTTTTATATTTTAAACTATATATTTTGAAATATAAAACAATAAATACGTTTTGAATTATATAATTCAAAATATAAATATGTAATTTAAAATATAAATTATATATTTCAAAATAATTTTTTTTAATTTTTAATTTTATATTTGATAATACAAAATGAAAAACATATTTAAAATTATACGGTCCAAAATAAAAATTTTACATTTGAAATACAAAAAAATTATATAGTTAGAGAATAAAATTAGTAAAAGGAACAAAGTGTTTTATGAATTTTGTACTCACTAGGGTCAACAGCAACTAGCATGGCTGTTCCTCCAAACTCACAATTGCCTCCAGCACCTTTAGTCCTTTGCCAATAACTATTGAAAGCATACGAAGCATGTGCATACACAGTATTGGGCTCATAGCAGGGCCCATTGGGCTGAATTGAGGTGCAATCTGCTCCAGACCAGCAGGCATAGTTCATGGCCTCTTGGATGATTGGGTCTGGAACCGAGGGTTTAGCCACACACCACAAGGTGGTCCTTGGGGCATAGTTGGGTGGTGGTGGCACACTTGGTGGAGGGTACACCACAGGTGGCTGAAACACACCTGGGCTGGGGAGAGTGCCTTCAGTGGGGGATGGTACAGTGCTTGGTGGGCTTGGGAGAGTGCCCTCTGTGGGGGAAGGGATTATGATTGGGGGGCCCGGGGTAATGCCACCTGTGGGGGAAGGGATTATGAAAGGTGGGGTGGGCTCAAAGTAGGGTGGGCTGGGCTCAAAGTAAGGTGGGCCCATTGAGGTATCTGGTGGGCTTGGGATAATGATGGGAGGATTGAGCACGGGCTCAGGTGAGCCCGGCGTGATAGTGGGTGGGCCTGGTGTTATGATCAGGGGGTTTGGAGGGGGGTTTTGGGTTGGGATAACCGGTGAAGTGTAAAAGTCTGGTGGTGATGGTGTTGTGGGTTGAAAGCCTGTGGGGGTTGGCATGGTGGTGGAAGGAATGCCTGGTGGTGGGAACACACAAAATGGAGGGCTGTTTTCTGGCAGTGGAATTGGAGCCAATGATTCATAAGGAGGCAAAGAGAATGGTGAGCTAAGACTGTAGGGTTCTACATTTGATGAGAAAACGGTTGGATTCTCAACTAAATTCTTAACTGTTTTCAACTTCTTTGAGATTTTGTTGTTGCTTGAATTTCTTTTATCTCTGGGGCCTCTTAATACCCTCATTGATCTATCTGCATCTGTACAGGGAAATAAAGTGGATTTTGAGCCATTAATTTTTGACATTCAATATTTGCTTAATGTTAATGGTATTGTATTATGATGCAGTTATGAATACATTCTAGCCCTTATTGCTTGATCATGAGTGTTGTGAGTCATTACACTTTAAATGGATTTTAACAAGCAAAAGGCTTCACACAATCTCATCATATCTAGAAATCAATTTGAAATTTTGGAATAATTGGGATGATATAGATGGTAATTGAAATGACAGATAGAAAAACCTGTTGAGGTTAATGAGGCTTACCACATTGAGTGAGAGAAATGGCAGAGAAAGTCAGGTAGAGGAGAAGTATCATAACACTTTTTCTTACTCTTCTTGTTTCCATGGCCATGACCCCACTTGCAGTTTTAGTTTCTGTAATGCCACAAGATGTGAAGAAAGAGGCTTCTGATTATGGCTTCACTGTTCCACTCCAATTTCAGTGCACTGAAAGACTCAAAGGTGGAACAATGTGAGGTTTAGGTTTTTATATAAATAATACATGGGCTTTTGGACAGGCTCAAGAATTGACCAGAGTAAAGGAAGAGTAGACAAGGGGGTTCTGTTTGGGATAAAGATTGATTCTTTGGGTGACACAACTTTGATGCACAGTGATCCTTGGTTGGAGATGTGAGCATGAAGGCATGCCAAAAGTTCAGAAAAGGTGTCACAAATGCGAGTATTTTATGGGAATTGGCTCACCGGCTCAACAATGTCCTTTTCAGGGAGTTTTTATAACTGCATTTCATGTTGGTATATATGCTTACTTCGTCATTGGAAAAGATGAAAGTTTGGTTTTATAAACCCTTTTTCTTTTGCTTGCTTTCTACTCAAAGCCCTCATGCAAACACTACCTCTTCCCTTGCTGTGGCGTGAGGAAGAGGTTCGTCAGTCACTAACAATAACCAAGAAGGCACTAGCTACATCTCAAAATTACTTTAAATAATTTATACTTTTTTCATATTTGAAAACTTCAAACAAAACAGGTTACACTATTAATGTTATGACAGAAATTGTAATCATGTACTGCTTTCAAAACTTTGATAGTAACACATCTTTGTAAAGTGCATCCAAATTTGTCAAACCTGAAATGGAAGTGATGATTCTTTTGGTGTGGTGTTCCCTCTCTATATACTAGTTGAAATGCTTTTGGGAAAGGGTGCTTTAGGCTACCATGTACCGGGGGTGCATTAGTGTCAATGTCTCAGTTAAGAGCCTAAAATCTGAGGGTGATCTTTTCAAGGAAAGGGAAAGAGAGAAATTGTCTCTAGTAGGAAAAAGAAAGATTGGTGATGTGACCTTTGAGTAGGACTAATATGATTTGATCACCTTTATGATGATATCTTTGAAATCTTAATGTAACATTAGATAGATGAATTATGTTCTTTGAAAGAGTGATTTGGAGGAAAGGGTTCTGTTAATTAAAAGTTTCTTCTTTGGAATCTGAATGTCATCTGTGATTCTTCTTCATTCTGGATTTTGGTCTGTGAAACTTTCCCCCAGTCACAAAAATATAATTTTGACAGTGCCCAAGAAAATAGTTTAACAAATTCGACCCATATTTGTAGAGATTTTCTGTATAAACTTCAAAAAAGTAAAGGTAAAGTAATATTGTTTTCATAATTGTCAATAGAAAATAAAATTATAGAATGGTTTTTAAACAAAGAGGTCCTAAAATAATTTTCTAATTAACCTTCAGAAATATTATTTGGCATCTTTCTTTGCTTGAGCAATCAAGCTTGTTCATAGTGGTTAGAGACATAACTTAGCATTTAGATGCTTGACATTACCCGTGTTCTTCTTTCTATGAGATGTGAATGGAGGATGTTTTTATTTATCTTGTTTACTCTTTTTTTTATTATTATTCTTCAATAAATTATTGATGCTTCTGATCATCAAATTGGAAGAATCAGAACATTATGTTCTGAACTCGAGCTAATTTCTTCTTCTCATGTCAATTTCTGTTATTTTCTGCGAGTGTATTTAGATAAAATGAATTTAAAGATGCAAAATGTTTTATTTTGTTATCAGAATAAATTTTTATATTGTTCCCGGTTTTTTCATTGATGTACAGTTAAAAGATGGAATTTACTATTATATCTTTTTTTGATTTACTAAAAAATATGACAAGAGTAACGTATTGGCCTACTTATATATTTGTACTCCCAGATTAAACTCTGGTTTACATAACACACATAAATATAAAACATATAGTTTAGAAAAAATGACATTGAAAATATTGTTAGTGAGACGATCACTTCTATTTTATTAAACATACTAAAGTTAAATATGTCCAAATATATTATAAGAGGGAAAGTCTATCTATCTCATGTTTATCAAAACATTAACCTTTGTGTGTCCTTCAACTTATTCTTATTATAATATTGAAATCATGAAAAAGTTTGTAATATTGAGTTTTGTGGAGGCTTTTTATTCAATTTGAATTGTGTAGTTACTTAACAAGAGAGATTCTGACATACTCAGAGCTAATCTTGACGTATTCATAGTTGATCTCAAGATATTTTCTGTTACCAACAAATTTCTGATAATTGAATATAAAAATTAAATCTGGTTCTTGATCTTAATCTATAAACTCAAAAAAGCATATAAATACACAATACCAATCCAGGGACTACTCGCATAATTCTTTTCGTTTCTTATTATAGTATCATTTTTTGTAATATAAATTCAACAACAACTAATTATACAGTGTCACTGTTACCAATACGGTTAATATCTGTCTAGCTTCACAACATTGTATTTTTATTCTACTATTACTTAGTTGCTTCTTCATTCAATGTCTAAAATCAAGATATGAGGTTTCTATTTATAGAAAATTTCACCGATACTCAGTTCCAACTTTAGATGCTCAATTACAAAAATTTTCTTCTGTGCAATGTTTTCTTCTTTCTTTATCGCCTCAAGGGCTCAACACATTTGATTTTTTTCTCTTAACAGCTTTTAGTGCTCAACACCACCTTTGACTTTTTTTCTTAACCACCTTTAGTGCTTAACGCCACTTTCTTATGGCTCAGCTGCAAAAAGTCATAGTCTAGATCTTTTCAAATCGTCTTTCAATGCTCAACATCGGTCTTTTAGCATTCAACTATGCTAGTTCCTCGTTTCTTGTAAAAGTGTTGCATTTTATCATAATTTGATTAAATTCCCAAGTAATCAATTCTCGTTACTACGTTCTGTATTTTAAGCTAAAAGGGTTTGACTTACTAAAAAATATATCACATGGATGCATTTTAAGTATCGAAATTCATATGTGAAATTAAGTACTCTATAAACTTATCACACCCCACAACTTTGAGCTTTGCTTGTCCTTAAACAAAGTACAAAGTCAGTTTGTACAAAATAGTTCAAAACAATTTTTGCATTAGTTTGCTCAAGAACTAATATCAAATCTCAAGGCATTTCTCGTAGTAATAAATGGTGTCTCTTCAAAATATCAAGACTCAATTGCAAAATTATTACACAATTTTGAATTAACACAATTTTTATTATCAAAATTCTCATTTAAGTGGAATAGATTTCCTCCTAGCTGAGTATTTCAATTTAGGCAACCTTGCAAGCTTTCATTTAGTTTTGTATTTTTGTTTGTAATGATTATGACACATAAGTAGAATGAATCACTAAGGTCTTGAAGGGTTGCAATGTGGTTGGATTGTCAAGAAAAATCGGTTTTTGAAGATAAACAAAACTCACTGATAAAGAAAATTTAACAATATGAACATGACATGAGTTTCTCTCTTTCTTTTCTAGCCTTGTTAACAATGCACCTATCTCCCTTATGGGTGTATCAACTTTTTCACCTATCCCTTTGAACTGCATTAATTTGTTTTAAAGTAATCATTTCATTCTTTTTTTTTTTGTATTTGGTTGATTGCACCTTGACCTTTTTTTCTCATTCTATAACAACTCCCATTTTGCTTTTGACAAAACCCATATATTGTTCTATCTCCTTCATCAGTAAGGAAGGTAGGATTTACATATTTATCATGCTTATGGTGTGTGTGTGTGTGTATATAGCCAAGGTTCAAAAAGGATAAATCAATTGTGTTGGGTTAGTTGTTTTTGGCTCTAGACTAAAAATATTCAACAAAGAACATGCCTTGATCCTTTCCATAATAAAACTTAACACAAAATCAATGAAATTTCTCACCACAAATGCCTCACTCATCTCACCTTTAGTGGTTGGCTCACTCTTCTTACTAGGTGGATTCACTCTTTGTATCAATTTTCAAACTGTGAACTCTAATTGCAATGCATTTTGAACCTTCAAGCACTAGGACTAACCATTTTTCAAGATTTTACAACTCCCTAAAGCTTTTAAATCTCAAAAGGGGTTTTTAGCTTTCCTCATAGTTCTTGTTCTAAACAAAATTAAAAAAAAAAAGTATTTTATGCAATTGCCAAAAAGATATCAGCTACTTCAAAATATTTACCCCAAAAGTTCATGTCTACACTTATGCAATAAATAAAAGAAAAAACATAAACTAAAAATTAAAATTAAGACATAAATTAAAATGCGCAAAAATTTCAAAAGAATTCTATTTTTGGTGGTTTTAGTCATCTACTACATTAGGATCGTCTAATTGGCCCTCAGATTGAACCATTTTGTCAAATAACTCATCATCTTCAAATTTAGAGGCTTTGGAATCCCTTTCCTCTCGTATGACTTTAGTTCTTTGATATGCTTGGTCAACTTTAGTATTGAAAAATTGTGTCTCTAATTTAGATCCTTGACTTGGTTGGCCAACTTCAGTATTGGCTAGTTGTGTCTTTTAAGTGGAGGTAAGGAATTCAAGGCCCCTGCACATGATCCACTAGCACCAAGATGGTGCTCGAACTTTATTGATTGGTTGTATAAAGAACTTCTTCTTGTCCTATTCCAATCCCCTTTGTTTGCACAAATTTCATAGAATGTTTCAAGGTGATCTTACGAATCTTCATGATCTTTTTCTGAAAATAAATGTGAAGAACAAGATTAAAAAATGTTGGTTTAGTTTCTACTACTCTTTTTGCAAATGGAGTGGCAAATCTAGAAAATTTTCTAGGCTCTTGGTGTATAGCACAACTCCTAAAGTGCAAGGCCAACCATGTAAGGCTTAAATGAATGATTTTTCCATTTCCTTTGTCTATTTTATCAGCCATCTCAAGATGCATAAGTTCATGTAGGATATTGTTGGTTCATTTTAAGCTTTCAAATATGGTGTTGAGTTCTTTAAGAAAACCTAGCGAAGATTCACATTGTACATTAAGATATCAAGCTATATAGATGTGAATGTGTGTTTCAAAAGCCTCTAGAGAAGGAAATAACCAATTAAACAAGAAATCAAAACAAAAGAGTAATGGAAACCAAAATGCTGAATTGAAATAAGGGAAAAAAAATAGAAAATGGAATACATGAAGTTGAAAATGTTGCATAGAAGCACACTCCTTTAAGGGGGAACAAAAAGGCTAGCCAACCCTTTGAAGATGAGTGGTGTTGTGTCACCATTGAGCTTGCTTAAGATAAGGCTTAGAGGTTTCAATCCAAAGGAGGAAGAGCTAACAATTGAACAATAAAAATACGGTGTTTAGATTTCATTTGATCAACCCTTTTAGAAGACCATGAGCACCCCTTATATAGAAGAGTTTAAGGCCTCTAAGCAAAACCAAAAAGTGTACAAGGGTATAACATAAACTCATTTTTTTAAGCACAATAGTTGAAACTTAGTGGCAAATTGTTTTCTTGTTAAAGTGAATCCAAAGAAGAGCATGCATGAATGATATATGAATTAATTGTCTGGATTTGTTTTTTATTTGTGAGACAATAACTGAGTTGATGTCTTGTTGGGCTAAGTTAACTTTTTGCTTGAGGACAAGCAAGGTTCTAAGTTTGGGATAGTTTATAATGTTAATTTTTACCATTATCTGAGTCATACTTTATTGACAAAATCAACTCTTCTATAACTTTTAATCTTTTTAATCTTCAATTTTGTCTGGCTTTTGTAGAGAAATACTTTTTAGGTTACACTAATATAAGTATACCATTAATTCCTATTTTTTGTGTCTAATTTAATGACAAGAAGCTTTGTTCCAAAACCTAGACAAATTAGCAATCATGAGTAGCAAGAAGAAGAACTAAAATGTGAAATAATGGAGGAACAACGGCGCCCAAACGTCAAAGAAGTCAAGCCCAATGCCATAAGATCAAAGAATAAGGTCTTCCATCAGAGCAACTGGCGTTGGGCAGTACATAGATGGCATTAGGCGCCACAAAGTTAGGGAACATGTCCACTTTGCAGAAGTTCTATCATCAGGCGATCAAATAGCAGTGCTAGGAGCGAGCCTTGTCCCTGAAGGCCGCTTCGGGCACCACCAGGAAGGCGCTAGGCATTAAATAAACAAAAGCAGTACTTATCTTCTTTGGATCCTCGCGCTCGGTGATGGAGAACTTGCTTCGGGCGCCACTCTTGTTGATGTGACAAGTTGGCCCTATTTCTTCTTGGTTGCTCGAGGGAAAGACACCTTTGAGTGTTTTGGGGAACAAAAAACATTTCTTGGAGAGCTTTGAGGTCTATTACGACTTGTGTGAGCAATCTCTTCTTCCTCCTTGTATCTTCATCTTCTTCCACATTTCATTTTATAAGCTAGTGCTCTCCATGATAATGGAGAGCTAAACCCATTTTGTGTGAGATAAATGTAGCCATTGAACTCTCTTGTATTATTGAATGTTTTAAATATATACATTCTTCTTCCATCAAATGCTGGTGTCTTTATATAGTTACTTAATGCTTGCTTTGATTTGGTCATGCATTGCTTAATACATGGTTTATTAGGTATTGGAAAATATCTTTTGAAACCTAGACTTGGGACAAGATACCTAATAGAACTTGTATCTAGGAATGAAGTTTGTCCCATTAGTTGTTTTAAACCGTAGTTCATAAAGTAGATTTGCTTATTTGGGATTCAAGGGATTGACTCTTAAAAGAAAATCTAGGCTTATTCAACTAAGGGATTAGGGTTTGAGTAAACTTGTGGGTTGATATTAGTATGCTAACGAATATGAGTTTGAGTGTTTTAAATGCATGAGAGTGAAGTCAGTGAAATCTAACCCCAACAATATCAATCCATTTCATTCCTAATTTTTTCCACTTTCTAAGTGTTTTGAATTTCCATATCAAAGTTCACCTTTTATCATTAATGTTAAATTTATTTTCTAACACCAAATCTCAATTATGGAATTATTCTTTAGTCTAGATTAGTTATTAGTTACGCATTTATTTAGTCGTGCACGAGTCCCTTAGGAAATGATATTAAGGTCTTACCGGTTACTACTTGCTCGAATTGGTACATTTGCCAACTTGTTAAAAATCATTAAATTAGTTTTTCCTTTCTTATGTTTAATCACAAATGGGAATTGTTCAAGGAATTTTGTCCACGTAGTAGGTCTCTTGTTCACCTTGCTTCGACTTTTCAAAAACTTTAGGGATTCATGATCACTATGGATCACAAACTCCTTGGAAAGAAGGTAGCGTTACCAAGTTCGTAATGTTCTAACAAGAACATAAAGCTCTTTGCATAGTTGGAGTAGTTGATATGACTAGCCTTGGAGAAGCACGAGGCATTGATAAATTTTTATTTTAAAGTTTTAAAGGCCTTTGTTTGATCAATTCTCCACATGAAGTCCACACCTTTCTTAACCAACTCATTTAAAGAAGCGACTATTGTGCTAAAGTTTGGCACAAAGATCCTATAGAAGCTAGACAACCCATGAAAAGATCTAAGCTCACTCACATCTAAGGTGTAGGCCACTCCTTTATAGCCACCACTTTTTCTTGGTCCACATTGACTCCATGTTGATTGATTTTAAACCTTAGAAAGATCACATGATCCCCATCCCAAAAATGCATTTTTTCCATGTTAGCATACAAGGACTCCTTCCTTAGGGTCCCTAACACACTTATCAAATGATGCATGTGTTCTTCCCTTGATAAGCTATAAATGAGAATGTCATCAAAGTAGAGAACAACAGACTTGCTTAAGTACTCTCTAAGCACATGATGAATGAGTCTCATGAAGGTACTAGGTGAACTGGTCAAGCCAAAAGGCATGACTAACCACTCATACAATCCAAGCTTAGTCTTGAAAGATATTTTCCATTCATCACCTTCCTTAATTCTAATTTAGTTGTATCCACTCTTCAAGTATATTTAGGAAAATATGGGGGCACCATGTAACTCCTCAAGTAAATCATATAGTCTAGGAATGGGATGCCTCTATAAGTAATGAAATGGTTAGTTTAGCCAAGAGGGGGGTTGAATTGGCTTTATAAAACTTTTTTGAAAGCTTAAGAACCCTTTTCATTGAATCAGATTGACCATGAAATCAGAAAACAAAAGTTGCACTTTTAACTGACTAAAATAAAAAACAGCAAGTTAATTTGTTCATACACAATGAATCAACAAATTAAAATATGAAATCAATAAGCTAATATTCTAGGAAATTATGCTGAAATGCGAAATGCACGAAATTCACTCAAACAACATGCTTTTTCAACCAAGATATGTTCTAATCAATATATCCAGCTTGATTACACTACCAAGAACCGTAAAAACACATGCACACTTAACAAATATTGATTTGTTTAGTTTTCTTGAGATTTTAAAGATGAACAAGATAAGGGAAAGAAGACCACACACTTATTTTTATACTGGTTCACTCAATCACATAGCTACTTCTAGTTTACCATGACAACCTGAGCCTAGTTTTCTAGTATTATCAAAAGTTTTACAAAATCACATAAGATTACACTTTTGAATAAAGCAAACACAAAGATTTTTGAATCCCACAAAAATCTTATCCCCAACATTGTAAGAATCCCACTTATAGACCTGAAATCACACCAGGAACACTATAGAGGCACAAGAACAACAAAACCTGATGGAGGCTCTCCCTAGCCAATCAAGCACGTGTTCTTCAAGCTTCAACCAAGCCAAAATGCCTCTAAGATCAACCAAGATCTTCAATCTACAACTACAATTGTGTGATTCATAGATAGAGTTTTCCAAAATTGTATGACTATTTTTCACGCTAAAAAATCTCAATTTGTACCTCATATCTATTAAAACCACCTTATATAGCTTGGTCATAAGTGAATTCAACAGGTTGATTTGCTCGTACAATCTGTTGATTTCACTTGACTTAAGGGAAATCAGTCGATTGAATAACAATTCAACTGATTGAATACATTCATACCAAAATTATATGCAATAAGCCTTTTAACCTGTTAAAAACTTTTTTTAACAGATTGAAAAGGACACACCAAGACTAAAAGGACATCTAACCTATGTCATATAGTCTACAAAAATAATACAACATATAAACTTCACGGTATTCACGTCATTTCCAGATTCAACAAACCAGAAGTTTGATTATCAATGCATCTTCATAAATTATTCATCAACCTCATGTGATCTCACGCAATTACTTCATCTAATCCTTACACCAAGGTCACTTGTGCTAGCAACCTATACTTTTGGTGATGTTATTTATGGCCTTAAAATCTATGAACAGTCTCCATGTTCTATCCTTTTTGGGGACAAGAATCACAAGCATTGCACAAGTACTCATGTTATGTTGCACCACCCTTTTTCCAATAACTCTTCCACTTGTTTTTGAATCTCCTTAGCCTCCTCAAGAGTGGTCCTATATGATGGCCTATTATGCAAAGATGAGGCTCAAATAAAATCAATTTGGTGTTCTATACCTCTTACGGGTGGAAAGCCCTTTGAAGGTTCTTGAAAAATATCTAAGACTAATTACAAGTCTTGATGACATCTAGAAGGGTGGTCTTGGAAAGATGGACATGACTCACTAGGACAAGCTCTAAACATTTGTTTTTAGGCAGGCATTACCTTTTTAACTTCTATGTAAGAGATCATGATGCCTTTCTTCTTGGCCTCCCTACTATCACTACTAAAAATTCTCATATTACATGAGAATTTTCTTGCAAATTTAAAAAAATTTGCAAGAAAAGACTTTTTCCTGCTATTTTTTCTAAGAATTTTAATTGGCAGGTAATTCCTTCCTGAGTAATTATTTCCTACAAAATTATAAAATTCGTAAGTATTTTCTACAAAATTTGTTGTGAAAAGTGTTTTATACAAAATATTTTGCAAAAGAATTGGCAACAATTTCCTGCAATTTTTTTTTCATAACAAAATTTATAAGTATTTCCTATAAAAAAAATTTCAAAACAAAATTGGTAGGAAATATGAGTTTTTTTAGCAGTGTATGCCTTTGCGCCACTTGCGCAACTTCATCATTCTTTTTCTTAATCATTTATACATGGTCCTCATGACTTTTTTTGGTGAGAGAGGTATGAGTGTGATTTTCTTTTCTTGGAATTAGAAAGTAAATTTATTGGCATGGCCATCAAGAAAAAAACGTTTTTATCAATTGTCAAGGCCTTCTACACAAAATATGGGTGGCTTCCATAGGCACCACATGACACAATACCTCATCCTTATAATTTCCAAATGGAGAAATTGAGAAGGAAATGCTTAGTCATTTTAATTTCTCCTTCCTCACTAAGCCAAGATAGTTTACAGGGCTTGGCATGAGGCGTGGGTTTCAAGCCAAGCTTGTCCACAACACTTATGCTAGCCACATTCACACAATTTCCACCACCAATAATAAGGGAACATAGTTTGTCATTGATAAGACATCTAGTATGAGAAATGTTTTCCTTTTGAGAAGATTCAAGCTATTTTGGAACTTGCCCTAGCATGCTCCTTACCACTAACAAGTCATCTTCACTTGGTTTAATCTCTTCCTCACTTGAAGATGATGAAGAAGAAGTGTGGGAAGAAGAACTTTTTAGGTAGGGGGAGAAAAATTCTCACTCTCTACTTCTCCTTTTTGGTTCAAAGTCATGGTTCTTTTGGTTGGACAAGTAGAAGCAATGTGTCCATACCCTAAGCATTTAAAACATTTTATGGAACTTGTCCTTGAACCTTGAGAAGAATTATAAGTGTCTTTTGAATTTCTTGCCAAATTAGATCGAGGAGGGTTTTAAGACCTTTGTAAGGTTGTTTTTCAAATTTCTTTTCCTTGCCTTTCCAACTATTAGAGTAGTAGTCATTGTGTGATCCACTCCTCTCAACCTCTCTTTTCTTTTGTAATTGAGTTTCAACTTTATGGCCAAGTGCAAAACCTTTTCAAGTGAGGAGTACTCTTACAATTGTACTACATCTTGTATGTCCCTTCTCAATCCACTCACAAACCTAGCTACCTTTTCTTCTTCACTTTCAAATTGGAGACCTACTTTGAGAAGTAGAGACTCCATAAATTTAGCATAGTCATTCACACACATGGACTATTTGAAGCCTTTGGAGCTTCAAAAAAAAGTCTCCCTCCTATAGTAGGAAGGAACAAATCTAGCGTGATAACGTTCTTAATGTCCATCTAAGAAGCCGCGGGTGGCTCTTGTTCATTAGTGTCCATATAAATTTGATTCCACCAAGTCATGGAATACTTTTCAAATTCTAAAACAACTAAATCTACTTGCTCTACTTGCTCTTGCTCACTAAGTAAATAACATTAAAAACTTGGTCTACTTTTTTCTCCCACTCCAAGTAGATGTTGGGGTCATTGTCTATATTGAACTTTGGGATCTTGAATAAAGGAGGTTGTCTCCTTGGTAAGGAATTACGCCTCCTATTTCCACCATGATTGCACCTTCTCCTTCCACCATTATCACCATATGAGTCCTTAGATGAGGTCCTTCTTCTCATCCACCTTTCATCCTCTCTAGCATCAAGCCTTTGGATGTGTTCATGAAGTATTAGCTCACTTTGCCTATTGTCTTCTCTCATTTGTTCAAAGGTCTCCCTTATTGACAACTCCATCTTTCTAATCAAATTCACCAAGTTCGAAGTTTGGTTGTCATGTTCTATCATTGCTTCTCCATGGGTAGTGGAGTAGTTCAAAGGTGCCTCTTCTTCTATCTCTTCCGAGATAACTTCATTCTAATTCATTTTCCCTACAAGCAAAGCTCAAATCGAGACAATAAAAAAGTATTAGTGGTTAGAATGGCAAAATATCGAGACCAAAAATCAACAAAATTGCAGCCCCAAGTATTTAGATCACACTCCTAAAGTAACAAGGCTAGGCTAGCACTCAAATCCACCAAAAGTAGTGAAAACAACTATAGATTTTCAAAACTTTTCAAGATGCAAGCTTAAAATGGACAAATATGTTTCAGCCAACCACTCAAGAATAGCAAGGAAAGAAAACTCAAAGACAAAACATAGATTACCAAAAGACAAGCAAGAAAAGCACAAAAGCAAGAAAGGTAAAACTTCTAAAGAAAGAAAATCATGTGACAAAACTTTCAAGTAAGACTAACACAAGTAAATATGATAAAAGGACTCAATGGAAAAATATTTGAACATGTATTTTCAAGACTCAAATCATGCATGCACTAAGGAAGATAAGAACCAAGTTAAAAGGAGGAACTAATTTGCTAATACCACCCAACACTCAAACATACAAGCTAGAAGAATAACACACCACAATTTTTCAAATTTTTGTTTACTAAGAACAAAGAATGCTCTTAGTTTTAGGTCAAATGGGCATGAAATTTTTTCTATTTTCAAATCTAGCTCAACAAAGATGGTGGGAAGGTGTTTTACGTGTCTTAGTCACTTAGTTCCTTGTTTTATGCCACAAATCAATTCCAAGGCACACATACAAAACAAGTCATGTAGATCATGCAAGATTCAAACATTTTGAGTAATAAGAACAAGAAAACTTCAAGTGAACATATGACAATAGACCAAAACTCAAAGATAAGCACATTTAAAGACTCTTTCGACATGTGAACAAATTTTTTATTGAATTGGTTGTTTAAAACTTTTTCGAAAGCATAAAACCCCTTTTGATTGAATCAAATAGACTATGAAATTCGAATGCAAAAGTTACAAAACAATACACTTTCAATTGGTCAAAAAATAAAACAACAAACTAATTTGTTCTTGAGCCTATGAAATAATTGATTAAAAATTCAAATCAATCGGCTAAAATCCTAGGAATTTATGCAGAATGAAGAATTGACAGATTTAACTCAAACAACAATCTTTTATACATAAGACTTGTACCAATCAATATTTCTAATAAGTATGCAACATCAGATTACATAAAAACGCATTAAAGCACAACAAAGAATGAATTAATTGGTTTTCTTGAGTTTTTGAAGTGGTTTAAAGTGAGTGAGATGAAGGGAAGATATTGGCACAATTGTTTTTATATTGGTTTACTCAATCACAGAGCTACATCCAGTTTACCATGACAACCTGAGCCTAGTTTCTACTATATTAAAAAGTTTTACAAATCACACACCAAGATTACACTTTTGAACAAAGAAACACAGGATTTTTGACTCACACAAAAATCTAGACTAACACCCTGCAAGAATCACACTCACAAACCTGAAATCACATCAGGTAAACAACCAGAGGCTCAAGAACTACAAAACTTGATGGTGGCCCACTCTAGCCAACCATACACAAGTTCTTCAAGCTAATCACAAGCCCAAATGTCTCCAAGATCAACCAAGATCTTCAATCTTCACCTTGCAGTTGTGTAACGTAGAGAGAGAGAGAGTTTTTCAGTGATGAATGACAAGTTTTCGCGCTCAAAAACTCAAAAATATTCCTCTGCTCTTGAAAGCACAACTTATATAGTTTGGTTTAAGTGAAATCAGTCAGTTGAATTTTCCATATAGTTTGTTCATCTCACTTGACTTAAGTGAAATCACTCGATTGAAAAACAATTCAACTTATTGAATACATTCATACCAGAAACTATATACAACAAGTCTTTTAACTAGTTAAAACCCATTTTAACAAATTTAAAAGGACACATTAAGACTAACAAGACATCTAACCTATGTCATATAGCCTACCAACATGTAATAACATGTAATCATTACATTTAACACATCAATTATAGATTTAATACAATTGAAACATGATCTTAAAGTGGATCTTCATAAATCTTCATCAACCACATATGATCTTCATGCATTTGGCTTTATCAAATCTTTGCTTCAAGCTTGCTTGTGCCAACAATTTTTTGGCATGGTAACAAGACAAGAAGCTCTCAGATTTGGTCTAAAATGGCAACAAAGATCATGTTCACAACTTCACAAGGTAACAAATATATAGAGAATGAGTTCTAGATACTTAAACCTCCAAGTAAAGTGGAAATGTTGGTGCACAGCATTTTGGAACCACCAAGGCCGAGAGGTCCACCAAACAAAAACATCAAAGGTTAACACATGAAAAACACCATACTGAAAATAACCTAAGCTCTAGATACCAAACGATGTAGGATATTTTTGGTTCATTTTAATCTTTGAAATACGGTGGAGTTCTTTAGGAAAACCTAGTGAAGATTATCAATGAACATTATGATAGAAAGCTGTCTACATGTGAATGTGTATTTTAAAAAGCTCAAGAGAAGGAAAAGAGCCAATTAAACAAGAAATCAAAACAAAAGAGTAATGGAAACCAAAAGGTTAAATTGAAATAAGGTAAAAGGAAGTAGAAAATGGAAGAAAAGAAGATGAAAATGGAGCAAAGAAGCACACCACTTAAGGGGGGAACCAAAAGACTAGCTAACCCTTGAAGATGAGTGGTGTTGTGCCACCACTTGAATTTGCTCAAGATAAGGCTTAGAGGTTTCACTCAAAAGGAGGAAGAGCTCACGGTTGAACAACAAAACAAAGGTGTTTAGACTGCAATTGGTCAACCCTTTTAGAAGACTATTAACACCCCTTATATAGAAGAGTTTAGGGGCCTCTAAGCAAAACCAAAATGTGTACAAGGGTACAACAACAATTAGAAAACCTTAGCTTCTATAAACAAGGTCAAGAATGAGACACATTTGGTGTGAAATCCCATGTTGATGTTTCCCCCCTTCTCCTTTCTTTGGACGGCCAAGGACATGTACCATGGTGCAGTACACCATTTTTTCATTTTAGGCAACACAGAACTTGCCAACACATTTAAAAATGTTGTGTAAGCATATAAAAGACAACACTTTTATAGGTAACCGACTCCCGGATCCAAAATCCGATTTTTCGCAAACTTGTCCTATCTTTATAGTTTTTCATAGTTTTCCAGAAATAACTATGGTCGTGACTCCAAATCTCTTTTTAAAACCGTTTTCTTTTTGGTTTGTCATCCCGTCGCGATTTCAATTACAACACTCTTTTTTGTTTCATTTGAAGAACTATTTACATTTTGCTAAAATAATTTTGATTATTTCTCAACAGTTTGACTAGTTTAATATCTGAAAAGGTTTTTTAGATCTTTAAGGTATTTTCATCTCATCGCATCCTTAATTATACAGTTATTTTCTTTGACATGATTTCATTTAAGGATCTATCAAATTGTTTTAAAAACACGCATTTGACATTTTTTAATATTTTTATTTGTTATTTATTTTTGTCATGTAGAATATTGTTTTGATATTTTTTATGTAATTATTTTTATTTTTTAACTCATCATAATTTTATAAGTATAATTTTATAACGGTAAGAGTATAAAAATAAATTTTATTTATTATAATGTAATAATTTAATATCATGAGTGGTTATATTAATTTTTTTAAGATATCAATATTTTTAATATGTTCTAAAGGTTTAAAAGAAGGACTACAGAAAATCTGAAGTGGTATAAAAAGATATAGATGATGTATTATTATTTTTTTATGAACCTAGGAACCAACTTTAAAGCTACGTGAATAATTTAATGCTATGATAAACTAAAAGCATGTCCTTAATTCACTTGTGACTGTTTGGTCATTCTCTTTTTCTTTTAACTAAAAAGGTTAGATGAAAATATGAGGATGTTGTCATCATGGCGACATTTTTCAACTTCCAAACCCAAAGGAACCTACACGCAACTCACTTTTCTTTTCTGCTTCAAAGTTTTCTCATATCAATTCATCAATTCACCTTCTTTTCAGGTGTTTCTTTTCTTAAAACCCCATGAAATATTCCATTTTACAAATAGTTGTGTTTTTCTCTGAAAATATTTATTTGTCAGTTTTTACAAATAATATATATGATTGTTAATAAAATCTCCACTATTTTCTGTACTTGGAATTCCAAAAAATGTAACTATTATTATTTGGGTATTGGCATGCATCAACAGAATGGTGCACATTGAGTTTTGAATGGAGGGGATTGCATGGTTGCCAGATCAGAGTTGAGAGACAGAATGGTATTCCCTTAGAAAGATGCCTCCCTAAGATATTCCAATTGCAGGGACAAAAACTTGAGTCAAGTACTTTTATAAAGGGCTCTAATAACATAAGCATAATGAGAACATTGGAACGGACCAAGTTTTTGACCCTCAAACAAAGCCTGTGAAATGGAACAATTTGCATTAAATAGTCTCCCACACCGAAGAAAATGGGGAAGAATAAGCACAGGGAAATTCCACGGTCAAATCATGGATTAAGGCTGTGATCAATTTTGCAGGAAAGTGACTCAACAGGGACACCAAGCATTTTCACATGCATGTTATATGCACATTTTTTGTTACTGTCCCAGTAATCTATGGGCAATTGGCTTAGGTATCTTTTGAGTTGAGACGTATCGTAATCTTTTTGGAAACAAATTTGAATGAGGGGTGCTTATCACAACTTCTACGTGGTTGACCTTTCTGACCAACCACTATCTACCAAATCATTCTAAGTGCTTTTATTCCACTCCAATATCATTTACCCATAATTCTTTTAAATATACTGTTGTACCCACATAATATTATTAGAATAAAACTGTTATATTGCATCCAATAGTTCTACTAACTTAAAAATTAAGATTTAAAATGATTTAAATATTTTTTTCTTTTTTCATTCTCAAGATATTTTTTAAAAATAAAATCGTGGCATAATCTAATTTTAAAGCGGATAATACATCGGTCGATGGGTTATTGAGTTTATAAACTTAAGTTGAAGATCTTTTATTTGTGTTTTTCGAAACGTTTTTTTTAATAAACATAAGTTTTCTGTTTTCTAAGTTGGTTGTGTAATATCTTCATTTTTAAAATGAAAAGTTCTTCAATTTTTTTTGTAAATATTTTTGTTATGATTTTTTAAAGTTGACTTTGTTTCAAAATTACTATTTTAAACAAACTTATCAAATATAAAATATTAGCTATATTTTAAGAACAAATAGTGTCTTATTGTTTATAAATTGGTAGTATGAATGTCAAGATTTTTTTTCTTAATCTAGTTTGTATATCATTAATATTTTACTAATCGGTCCTCTTATGTAGTTAATTTTATAGGTTTTTGTGTATTTATTTATACAGGTCTATTTATCTATCTATATCTATATATATATATATATATATATATATATATATATATATATATTT
>Ga0099822_1001231_pt1 | contig 29095 bp, 19 predicted proteins | sample CowpeawhiteBW_FD_76839 | JGI IMG/M metagenome (GOLD analysis project Ga0099822, IMG submission 76839) | Root nodule microbial communities of legume samples collected from California USA - Cow pea white BW | ecosystem: Host-associated > Plants > Roots > Nodule | place: USA: California | collected... | reverse complement strand
TTTTTTTTTTTTTTTTTTAAAAATGTTATAGTTAAAAACTTATTTTTTGTAATTTTTTTTTTTTTTTTTTTTTTTTTTTCCTTTTTGACTTCCAGTGCAGAGGTATGATCCGACATACGAAGCAACTAAATTGCATTTTGAAGACCTTGCTAAGAGATATGGCAATCCAATTATTGTTCTGAATCTGATTAAGGTAATTCCTCAAATAAAAATAGTTAGTTAGTGCTGAAAAAGTTAGTAAATATCTATGTACTTGTTAATTGATTCCATTTTTCTTTTAGAAAGGGACCTGACTTCTATTTGCATCCTGGTTCTTGTAGTGAAAATTGATTTCTATCTATGTCCCATGCTTCTACCAAATGACTTCCCATTTGAAATTTGAATTTCAATCGAGCAAGTTCTTTTCATTCATCTATCAAATCATAAGTGCAAATTGCAAATGAATAAAGATGTAAAAGAAACGCCTAACAAACTGCCAACAGTGCCAAGCATGCTAGAAATTTTTTCCCTACTGTCTTTAGCTGTGAATCGTCTCCGAATATGGTTCTTTGTTACATGTGTTTGCATTAGTGAATTGCTTTTTTTGTAAAATAGAAAATATTTTATAGTTTCTTGTAGCTCATTTAAATGATGAAATGCAGACAGTTGAGAAAAGGCCTCGAGAAATGATGCTGAGGCGTGAATTTGCAAGTGCTGTTGGTTATCTTAACCAAATTCTACCGGTAGAGAACCATCTTAGATTTATTCACTGGGACTTTCACAAATTTGCAAAGAGGTAAGCCTACTGTGCTTTATCTCTTAGTCTCACTGTAGTGGTCTTTTACTTTTCCTGCATTTCAAACTTGTATGTGACTATTCTATATTCTTCTGTGCCGTTTTCAAAGCAAGTCTGCCAATGTTTTGGCAGTTTTAGGTGCTGTAGCAAGTGAAGCACTTGATTTAACTGGCTTTTACTACAGTGGTAAACCCAATATAATAAAGAGGGTCAACAAGAGTAATCGAACTAGCACAGGGAGGTATGATCTATCATTGAAATTGTTACATTCAATAGTGTTTTTCATGTTTTTTTACATATTCTTTTTCGAATTGTAACTCTTAACATGGAATTACATTTTTTTCTATCCAGTATTGTTTAACCAAGACCTTTTGTTTTCCATAAAATAGCAAAGATACGAAAAAAAATGCAGGTCCTGTTACCTTTTCCATCTCATAATTCTGCTATGAGGTTTGACCACCTGCTGCTCTAGAGCCCTCACTGTTAATATATGCTCTTTCCAGAATTAAGAGACATAGAACTAGAAGTCTCCATGAAAATCATGAAATTATTGAATAAATTCATCCTTTCTTGTTTTGATCTTACAGTTCTTAAGGTTTTGATCTTATGCTTTAGCTTTCCTATGTTATCTATTTTTGGACTCTGAACAGGAAGTTTGTTTCCGGTTATGTCTTTTCATTTTTGTCTGTTTTGCTTCAGTTTTGGATTATTGAGAAATGGACTTAATCTGTAATGAATGATGTTGATTTCTGATAACAATGAAAAGCTAGGCCTTCGTAGTAATGCCATCCAAGAAATAATAGCATTATACCAGTAGTCATATATCTATTTTATCTCTCCTCTAAGGGCCTTTAAGCCTGGGAGCAATACAGCATGAAGTGTGGCCTAGGACCAAATAACAAACGGAACCGTAGAACTAACAGTGCAAACCTATTACTAAGCATAGTAATCTTTGGCTGGGTTTGTCTATGTACTGGGCTGACAGCCCAACAGAATGCTATTGCAGTTTTAGTTTATCGTAATTGTAAAATGGCAACATGTTGCTTTAGAGAATGGAAGTTTTATTTATGTTTTCAACTAATTCTTTATTTTGTTAGGGATTCTTCACTGCGAGATCTGAGAGCTAGTTCTGGTGATATTGTGAGAATTGGGAACAGTAATGAAATGATAAATTCTGTGGTTAACCGAGACAAAGAGACTGACACTAACCATCAGAATAAAAAAGATAATTTAAGTGATGACGCACCACATTTTCAGAGTGGAGTTCTTCGTACCAATTGCATTGACTGCTTGGACCGTACAAATGTTGCCCAATATGCATATGGTCTTCAAGCTTTAGGACGCCAGCTCCATGCAATGGGTTTGACTGATGTGCCAAAAGTGGATCCTGATAGTAGTATCGCTGCAGCTCTAATGGATATGTATCAAAGCATGGGGGATGCTCTTGCCCAGCAGTATGGTGGTTCAGCAGCTCACAATACTGTATGACATTTTATGGGATTCCAAATTTATGAAATCTCCTTGACAAATATCTAATCTCCGTCTTCTTCTGCTGTTTGCTATAATACATGTGTATATATTTTGGACAATGACAGGTGTTTCCGGAGAGGCAAGGAAAGTGGAAAGCAACAACACAATCAAGAGAGTTTTTGAAGTCCATAAAACGATATTATAGCAATGCTTACACAGATGGTGAAAAACAAGATGCAATAAACTTGTATTATTCCTCTGTCCCTTGGTTAATCTAGTGTTGAATAAATAATTAATATTTTAAATATTTAAGATATTGTTCTTTTTCCAGATTTTTAGGTTACTTCCAACCACATGAAGGGAAACCTGCTCTCTGGGAGCTGGATTCAGATTATTATCTCCATGTATCTGGGGTTGGGGATGATCTAATTCCTGAGAAGTGGTGAGACATCCTAGTTAAAATGTCTGATATTAAAATCCATTAGTGATATGCACATGCTTCTACGATATTTAGAATTGATTTTCTCATTTATTGTTTATTTTCCGTATCAGTTATAATTTTCTTCCTGAGTTTTTCAGTTCTGAACCGAATCCTAAGTCTTCTGAAAGTGGTGGAATAGTATTCACCCCAATACCAGCTTGCAGAGAAGACTTCTTACGGATAAAGTTGACATCGTTTGACAAGTTAATTGAGAAGACCTGTAGTACAATTAAAAATGTAAGACTATGCTCTGAACCTGATCAGAGACCAGGTGGGAGTTCTGGAAACAGTGGAGTGGCACCTGATGCAGCGTAATTTCTCTTATTCTTAGTTGCTGTTTAATGATTTTATTTTGTCGTTTATTGTACTTTTTATAGACTGCTGCCCTTTCTCGTGATTTTCTGACATGCATATGTAAATATTGGAAATTTCTTGCCATTCCACTTAAAGACTAGTTCCTGTAGCTTTGGTTCTTATTGTATGACAACAGTAGCTGATTTTGTCTCTCCCTGCTTCTTAGTACTTACTTGACCGAGTTTTATCATTTCTGTTATCATTTCAAAAATAATTTGTTAGGACTGGAAATGTGGACTTACATTTTGAAAGTAGGCCCAGGATTTGGTGAGTGTATGAGAGGAGAAACAAGAGTGTGAATAAAAATGCTGAGGTGGCAAAGGGTGTAACAAAATTAGTTAAGGAGTGAGAAGTAGTGGGAATATAGGGGGAGGAGAATGAGGAGGGAGGATACGAAAAGATATTGTGGAATTCTGTTGTGGCTTGGAGGTGCTAACTTGTCTAGAGGATGCGGCAGTAGGAATCACCATCCTGCTGTATTTTCTGTTTCATTTTGGAAATAATCCATATATTCTCTCATTTTCCCTGTTTATTCTTCTACTTTTTGAATCTCTGACATAATTGGTCTGCATGCCATAATGTCCTGTGCTTTTTAGCTTCTTCTGTCTCTTCAACTAATTTTCTATCAATGCTCAGGAATCTAATTGATATAGTTTTGTTTGATTGCTTTATGAATGCCTATTACATTTAGTGATTATGAATGAATAATTCACCGCATGTTCAGTTCAGATTCTAACTAACACATGCAGCAAAAAGTTGGATTCCTTTTAATCAACTCCCTCTGTCAAACAACATCAAATAGAAGCAAGCCATTAATCCGCTTGATAATTTTGGTAGATTAATTAGAAGACAATCTCCGTTCAAAGTAAGATTAGAATCACCATTTCTAGATGAATGTATATTCTGTTTAAACTTAGTTGCCATGTCAGCCACTCCTTCCACCCTTACCAAGTACATCATCATTTTGAATGGAAATAGTGGGTAGAATTTATGACTAGTGTGAGGTACGAAAGCTATTCTGTGATCTAAGTAACTTTAGGTAATTTTGTCGAGATAATGATTGTTTGTTGATCCCCAGTGAGATACAACTCAAAAGCCCAAATTGGCTTTTTGGCCAGAGAAAGTACGAAGAGGGTTCCTCTGCTGCAAAAGTAGCTTCTCATGAAACTGACGTTGAAGGATCTCATGCTAATGGATTTTGTGACTTGAATTGGCTTTCTTCTGGCAGTGATATAAATGAAGAGGATGTTTTCCAAAGGTATGTATCTTAAAAGTTCATTATCCTTGTGTGACTTCACTGCACCTTCCCTGTATTCAAAACTACCTGAAATCCCATTCTTCATTGGTTGGGAATCCAGTGTTGTCTCTTCGGGCATATTAACACTGTAGACAGTCCCACTTTCTTTGTTCTCACTTGATGCCTTTATTTTGTAAAGTTTACAGATGATGCTCTTTTTATACTTTTAATCTGGTAGGTACCTTGCAATGACTTCAGCAAATGAGGCGAATGGGTGGTATGGAGGTAGTCTCCTCGGCGATCAAGATGAAAGTAGTGAGATATATAAACATTATGCCGAGCTATGTCAGGTATGTACTTTAACCGTGAGAAATATAAACATGCCCAAACAACTAGTACTTTGTATCTGGACTTATGGTATGAAACACTTACCATTGCTTGCTTCAAACAAAGCACTGTAATAGAGGTACAAATCTCTCCTTTAGTTAAGTACATGCTGGGTTGATTGGCATGTTATATTTTTAATAAGAAATGATAAAGAAATAAATATGAAATGAAGCAGATAGTAGCATCTCTATTAGGATGTGGTATGCATGTTCGCTGCCAAAATGTAGTTTTTAGCCCCTTATTTATCCTTGGCATGCATGCAGGGACCTGCCTTGGAACTTTTCCAAAATGACTCTGAGAGGGAGCAACACTACGCAGATGCTTTAAGCACGAGTTCATATGAAATTGTTAATGATACTAGCGTTGCGGCAGAAATGGAAGCAGCTCTACAGGAGTATGACCAAGTTGGTGCTGACCTTGGGATCATTCCCAGATCTTGTAAATTCTTTGCTGGTGATCCGAGTTGGCTTACAAGATGGTTAACTGGGGAAGAAAAACTACAAAGTATATGATGGCTTATTGACATCTATAATTTGAACTTTTGTTTCTGTACTATTTTTATCTCGTAGTTCTTTATTTATACAAAAGACGTTGTCAGTTTTCTTATCATTGGTCTGGCCTTACATATATATATATATATATATATATATATATGGATATAATTTGTTCATATCTTTTCTCTATAGATTGCCTTGGTTAGTCCATACTCAAACTGCGGTTTTTAGTTCCGAGACTTTTGCTTTATTTAGGTTTTAGTTCTTACAATTTTATTCTAATTGTTTTGATCCTTATAATATATACACATGGATTCTAATGAATTTTCTTTGAAGTGCTAATGTTTTGCATTTTTAAACGTTTTGGATATTTAGGGATGAATGGAACTATGAAGGATGAGATGTTCTATGTTTTCCCTTAATTAAGTGGATACAAATAGAGTATTATTTTTTTGTAACGGATAGATAGGAAATAATGTAACTAAATAGGACAAAACAGCAGAAAAGAAAGGAAAAAAACAAATAAATAGGAAGCATGACATAGGACAATCCAGAATTGGCAAAATTAATATAACAAACTTGCGGTGCTTCTTCTACTATGGCAAAATAAATAACATTCCATATTATTCTAGATTATATAGTTATTTTATCAGACTATTTTGTCGATTTTTAATAATTTCAGCAAACTCTAGCATAGACATAAGAAAAGCCGCATATTGAATGCAATGGAAATGCCCTTTTTTCGTTGTAAAGTTAAAAAGTCCATTATTTTTCAATGATTTTCTTGGAATAACATAAATGGTCTCCAAAACCACAATGCAGGTCCTTCACCATAAATACTTACCTTTCTCTAACAAAACAATGAAGCCACCGGAACCACCCACCACGAAACCACCAACAAAGCCCCAATAAGCCACCCCCAACAAACCCCTCGCGAGAACAAACACAAACGCCTGCCACACAACCGCCAACGCACGGAGATAGAGGGCCTCAAATCGGTGACAAACGCCGCAGCAACAACAACAACGAATATGCGCAACAACACCACCTGAAATGCGAACCAACACCAATGGAAACAAACTCAAGAGAAATTGAAGAATAGTAGGGAGCCCAAAAGATTAATCATAGTGTCGGAGTGCGAAAGATAAACATCCACAGAAAGCTCAACTAAGAAGAAAAAGAGGGGGAGAAGGAGAAGGAGAAAATCAAAATGAAACAAAACGGGGAACGAAATCCTTTTACAAATAAGAACAAAAGAGAAAGAACGTGCGAATAGTTGAAAGTGAGAGAAAAGAGAATCGAATCGAATAGATTGATGCGCGTGAGTGTTAGAGTGAGAGGTTACCATGGACATTGTAGTGTTGAGAGTGAGTGGCAGGGGAAGGCGAAGGGGAATGCCAGTGCCTGGAATTCCCTTCTTCGCATGCGCTCCAACCATGGATTGCTTGCTCCAAAGGGTCCTTCGATGTTTTGCTTCTTTTCTCAACTCTGGTCATTCTCCTGATTAGTTCACTTTCGCGATCACTCTGTCCGCCTATGCAAAGCTACACAATGTTGAGTTGGGGAGGGCAGTTCACTGTTGCATAATTAAAAGGGGTCTTCAATCTGCATCCTTCTGTCATGGCGCACTTATCCATCTTTAAGCCAAATCCCATTCTCTCACTTTTGCTCGCACCCCATTTGACGCCGCTCCCTCCCCTCATCTCCACCCTGTTTCTTGGACTTCTTTAATCTCTGGTTATGTTCAAGCCGGCTTGCCTCAGCAGGCACTCCACATATTTGAGAAAATGCGCACCACTGCTTCTCCCGCTTCTTTTCCAATTCCAGACCCTGTGGCACTTGTCACCGTCTTAAACACTTACACCTCTTTAGAAAAGCTGGATATCTGGAAAACTATTATCTGGTTCCTTATTCACTTTCTTCTTACACTTTGGTCTCATTTTTAGTTTTGGATTTTTTTTTTCGGTAGCCCATTCTTTACAACTTTTACACCTCGGTTTAAGTAGTCTGCACTTTTCCAAATGTGTAACTTTACGCTTTCTAAGCAAAGAATTTAAGCTCATGATCTGTCCTTATGCATTGAGTTAAGTCTTAAAAATGTCAGCTGATCATTCTTCTATTTTTTAAGGTCTCTTTTTTGTTTTGCATGGTGAAATATGGTTCAGCAATTGTTTAGCCTGTTGTGTTATGATAATAGTCATATGTATATTTGACTATTTATAGGCTTTGGATTGTTTGGTGTAATTTCATGGAATGATTAGTGCCATATTTGTTTGTAGGTGACTCATGCAAAGATCTCTTACATATCTAGTTTTGTGGCATTTGATTGTTTTTCCTCGAGCTTATCATTATTGTTATTGGAAGGGACATTCTACTCTATAATAGTTTTCCTTGTAAGTATAATAATTTTAATTGCTCATGCGTGTTCTATTTTGTTTGATATTTGATTTTAGCATTTACAATGGTTCCTGAACCAAAGTTTTTGATTTTGTGGCATATCGTTTCGAGCAGAGAGGCCATTATACACGATTGGTTGAAAATTTACTGATGTTTGTTGTCTTCATTTTTAGGAGATTTGTGTTGGTTTGATTGGAATATATACCATGGATTAAACACGGCAGTATTCTTTGACATCATTAATTATCAGTATTTTGAAAACCCATTTGGTTTAAGTGCTCGTAGTACTATAACACTACTCCTAATTCTGCTACTACTATACTACCAATACCCCTAGTGCTGGTACTACTATACTACTACTACTGGTCCTAGTGCTTCTGATACTACTACATTTTTATTTTACAATAGCAAAAGTTCTAGATTTTATTTAAGGGAAGCTCTATATATATTTTCAATTTATTCTTTATTTTCACAGGGATACTTTACTAAGAGATGCTAGGGCTAGTTCTGGAATGTGAGAGGATTGGGAACAGTAATGAAGTGCTAAGTTGTGATTAATGAAGACACAGGCTGGAATGAACCATCAGAATTCCAAATGTGGGATAGACCTGAAGGTGTGGTGCAAAAAATGAATGTTTGGAGTCTAGTATTTTTAATAAATTAAAACTTTGTTTAACTTTTTGGATAATACAAAATTTAATGTTGCATGAATAGTGCGATTAAAGTGAAAATACATAAAAAAAAAATTTATCTTTCTCTTCAAGTAAATAATTAGAGTGAAAAGTTGAAAATGTGTTTATTAAAAATTTCAACTAAAACAGTTTATAGTTTTAAATTAGTGATGACAATATATTTTTTAATATTTATTCTTCTAAGAAAACTCTACAAGATATTGAGCATAACATTTATATAGTAATACACGGGGGAAGAATTAAGCATAAAATAATAGTTGATGGGTAAATGACAAGGCATTGGGAGTTTGAAGAGGTGTGAACCACAGAAAATGGAAGAGTGAAGGAAGGCCACACGGAGGTGAGAGATAAGTATATTTATATAAAATAATTGTGACAAGGCGAAAGGAATTGCAGGCTGAAATGAGAATGAGGGTTTTGCAGTTGTGTTCTTCCATGGCTTCCACGTGGACATGCAGAGCTCCTCTGCAGGTTGAACTGGGCAAGTTCTGGATTTTGAGAAAAAGGAGTAATTTGCAAGTGCAGTGCTCCGGCAGACCCCCGAGAGCCCCTCCTGGAGTTGACACAAGAATCCACTGGGACAACGAGGATGAAGGGTGGATTGGTGGCGGAGACAGAGAAAAAGACACCAAATCCAGCAACATGTTCGCCGACGGTGATGACTTGGCAGATTTGCTCCTCACTTCTTCTTTAGGCTCTCATTACGAGTGAGACACTATCTTTCTCTCTCTCTCTCTCTCTCTTTTTCTTTAAAAATACAAAAGTTAATTTTTGCTTTATCATTCACCAGATTCTTAGGAGTATCACCCGATGCGGATTTAGAAGAAATAAAAGTTGCTTATAGAAAACTATCGAAGGAGTATCATCCCGACACAACTTCCCTCCCACTGAAAAGTGCGTCGGAAAAATTCATGAAACTGAGAGAGATTTACAACGTTCTGAGCGACGAAGAGAGTCGAAAATTTTATGATTGGAGCCTTGCTCAAGAGGCTGCAAGCCGACGTGCAGAGAAGATGAGAATGAAATTAGAGGATCCTCGGGAGCAACAACTCAGGAACTGGGAACCTGTTCCCGACATGGTCGACCGCCTCGGTGGAAAGAATATGAAGCTCAGTGATCAGGCTGTCTCTGCCATCACTATTGATGTTTTTATCATTATTTTTTCCATCTGCTGTATCATTTACGTAATCTTTTTTAGAGAACCATATTACTACTAGCTTAGCTATAACCCTTTACAACTTATACTGCACAATCAAATATATTACACCATTTCTTTCCTTTTTTGCACCAACCTCTCTTATTCTATTCATTCTCTGATTTTCCTTTCTGGTTTTTACTTGCATTCACCTTTTACCCATTCAACTCATTTCATTAGATTTAAAGAATAAAATGCAATTATGTTTTAAAAACATAATAAATTTGAGGGCATAGAGATAAAGAGTCAAAATGTTTGCAGAAGTTGAGTTTGATATTCAAAACACATACATAGGTCACTCATTACAATAGAATTAGGAGTTGATTCTTCTCCCTCTTCATCTTATATTTGTTCTGTTCTAATGCTTGAGATAGAAAGAAAACATAAGAAATCATGTCTGATGATTTTTGAGAGCATTTTTTACAGGCTTGAAATCTAACCAGCATCTTAAAGTGTTATGAGATAAGAGAATGTTTTACGTATAAATGTTTTGTGTAATATATAGACTAAAGATTATGAGCGTCCAAAAAAGCATGCCGGTAACAAAAAATGAATTATTTTTTATTATTTGATTATTACTTTTATCATGTAATTATCAAGTTCTTAATGAACTAATTAATTTTTATCGCGTGATTGATCTTGTAGTAATTTGATTTAAAATATGATGCTAATACTTTTAGGTACTAAAGGATGAATTAGAAGTAAAAAGATCCAGAAAAATTCACATACAAACACGAAGACATGAGTACAGTGATCGAAGTAGTTGCACCTTGAGCAAGTTAAAAACTACAACCTGTTTCATGGTTGACCAGGTGGTGTTTGTTCTTATCTATTAAAATTTATTTCACCTATAAATTTACAATTTTCAATAAATTCTAAATAGTGCTAAAACTCTTAACATCTCTTTCATGTTAATTGTAAACATTCTGTCATTAACTAATAAAAAATTATATTATTAAACTATATATAACCTAATTTTAACACAAAAGAAAGAATTGCTCTTTTCTTTTTCTTCTTTTCATGTTCTAAATATAGTTATAAAAACATTTATCCAAAAAATCTCAGTTTGTGCATTAACCTAAAATATTTGAAGTTATGGAAATAGTAAAAATGTATATTATTAGAAGTAGTATAATAGTGCCAAGTTTTAAAATTAGAATAAATTTGAGAATAAAAGAAATTGACTCAAAATTTGTTTGACTTCCATTGCCACATTAAAAGCTTACATTATTCTTCATTCATATTTAAAGTTTTACCATGATAATATACTAAATTCATACTATTAAAAGTGTGTTTGGACCAAGCATTTAAGAGAGTAATTTTTTTATTTGAAGAATTTAAAACTATTTCAAGAAAAAACATACGTTTTGATGAAAAAATTAAGAGAAAATTGAAATTGAGAAATTTTAAGAAGTATTTCAAATATAGTAAAATTTTAAACTCTCTTAAAAAAAAGAAGGAAATCAAAATTTTCAAGTTTGCGGAATTGCTCATTGGTTATGATAAAAAAAAAGTCCACAAATCTAAAAAGTTGAGTTGGGTCGAATAAAAGGTCAAGAAGAATCAGTTCAGGTGTCGGTCGAATCGGTCTAGTCGAAGGTTTAGTTAAACAGGTTTGGATTGAAGGTAGAGTCGTCGGGCAGAAGGTTGAACCGAATCAAACTGAACCAAAATTTGAACCAAGTTGGGTCGATCCAAAGGTCGAGACAGGCTGGACCAAACCGATGGTCGAGTTAGGTCAAATAGGCCAAAAGTTAAGTTAAGTTAGATTAAAGGTCAAGCCAAGTCAGTATGAGTCAAAGTTCGAGTCAGATCGAAGATCAAATTAAGTAGAACTAAAGGTCAAACTAATCCGATCTAATGATCGAACCATGTCAGGTAAGACCGAAAATCAAATCAGACTACTTTAAGCCAAAGGTAAGATCAGGTTGACTGAACCGAAGGTCGAACCAAACTGAATCCAAGCCAAATATCAAATCAGACTAAAAATCGACTTGAACCAAAAGTTAAAATTAATCCTACTAAACTAAATAAAAACAAAAGTATAAGGTCAAAGTTAAAATTACATATAGAAATAACTTGTCCAATAAAATTTAAACCTATACCCAAGATTTAAAGACTTTTGTCGTGTCCATTAAACAATGGACACTTCCATTTTATATTCCATTTTTTATTAGATTCTTTAAATTTCTTTTTACTAAACCTTATTAACTAAAATGATTAAAGAATTTTAGACATTATAAAAGTAAAATATATCAAATATCATATATTACAATAAAAGAAAAAATAAAATAAAAAAGATAAATCAATTAAATATAAATGAATTAGACTCAAAAATAGAATTAAATTTACAATAAAATAAAAATTAAATGGTTTTATTTAAATAAAAATTTAAAATTTAAAAAATTCAAAATATTTTATTCAAACTAATTATTTAAAAATTTGATATTTCAATTTTTTAGAATTGTTAAAATCCAAAGATTAAGGTATATGTTTTCCTTTTTAAATGACAGAAGTTTCCCCAACAATTTCATTCCCATGTTTCTGAACGGTCCAGATTCTACACACATTACAAAAGTATCAATTCCAAAATATTTCATTGGATCACGAGTTCACACAAATCAAATTTAGGAGGGCTTTATGCCACAAGTCATTTGCAATACAATAGTATATACACATTTGTTCACGCATCAAAACATGGTAACATCTTCCAGTCAACAAATTTTTCAACTTGAAATCATTCATTTTTCCCATTTTCATTGTTTTAATAGTGACGAGGCTACAAATATCCTCTTCTCCTGCCCCTTCTTGCCAAAGAAATGAATAAGCATGCATCAAGTAAATATGGGAAATTTAATTACTGGGCATTGTTACAAATCCCGAGGTAATATGAACAGTGGAGTCAGATCGATAGACATATGAACATAGCATAAGATTAATAGATATAATATCATCTAGCACTAGCACTAGCCTCTTCTACTACTGCTAAGTAATCTCTGAAGTTGGAAAGCTTCTCCCTGTTCCCCATTCAGTGCTCGTCTCTCTAAGCAGCAAGCAGTTAGCTGTCTAAGTAACCTCTCCAGATAAGACTGTAAACAATGTTTTGATTCTTTCATATTGGGATTTGTGGACAAAATCATGGCATTTACCGTGTCAGCTACAACTTCACGCTGCGAGTCTTTTAGAAGATAGCCTACGGAAGATTCTAGAGGCCGTTCATATGCCAGCAAAGCAACACAGTCCTACGGAATAAACAATCCAAAGCCAACACGAAACATATGACATACACACAAAAGATTAAGATTCCCTAGTAGTGCTTAAAGCCAATAACAAAGGAGAGATGAGATGATTCAAGGGTTTAGGGATTGTTAAGACTAATCTATTGAAATATAATTATTATATGATGAGCGCACGGATTAAGCAAAAAACGTAAGAAATTTGAAATGAATATCAAATATTTGTGAAGCAGTAACAATTTTCGTTATTAGTAAGAGAATTCACCTGAACTAAATCTTTAAAGACAGGCAAGTCGTAAAAACTCGACAATTCTATTCTTCCATATCTGACTGCCTCCTCCAGCGCTCCAACCTAAATAACGCATAGAGCCATAAAATGAATATTAACAAGTTATTCAACTTCTTAATGACCTATAGGGATTTTGAATCAAAGCTAGACCCTCATAATGATAAATTTGACATTTTCAGCAGCAAAAGACAGATAAATAATATAAATTGAGCTTAACTAATAAACAAAATGTGAGGCATGTGACAGGGACTAGGATCTTATGGCATGTCCAAGTCTCACATCAAATAGTATGGAATGTTTGGTTCTCCTTCCTTAACAGTTGGTTTTTAAGGATGGGTTCCTAGTGTGCTTATCAACATGCAAATAAACAACTTAAATCCACATTAACAAATGCGTACTAATGAAATACTGGAATAAAGTGGGTCCGACATCCGATAATTACAAAAATAAACATTGAAAGAAATATACCCGAACTAATTCGATAAACTTTTGACAATGTAGAAGAAAGCATGTAGCTGATGTGTTGTCCTGCGGTAACCAGAACTGATTGTCAAGACTCCAGAAGTAAATATGAAGAAAGAAGATTCTTACGTACGACAAATATTAAAATTACATATATAATTCTATCTGTTATTTGGAACCATTAAAAAAAATGAAAATCAAATTAGAAGTAATGTCTCGAAGATCAATAAAGTACTTCAAAGATAAAATCTAAGTCAACTTAGCGATGTACTGTCACTTTTAATAGATGCGAAAGAAACACTGACAAGGGGAAGAATTAGTGCCAACAGCCAAACTCCACAACACCACAAATTCTTAGGTAAATAAGTTTTTAAATTTAGTAAACTCAGAACGAATGAACCAAGAGAAATATATCATAGCATAATCTGTGTCACGTATGATTCAAACAGCAAAACACATGGCAGTTAACAATTTAAGCATAACTTAGTAATCAAAGATGATAAATATGCCATAGCAAACATGATTGCATTTTTTATCAGTTTAATTGAAGTTAGGTTTACACTACATTATAGCAAAAGTGACTGAGACAAGTATTATAATCTGAGAGAGCCCACCTCAACAATTTGTGGATACCATTCCCGCAATTTACCAAATGCAACATCAATGTCTCCATTCCTGATTAGCTTCATTGAAAAGAAAAAATGTAAGCCAATTACGATTTTAAATCCGCAAGAATATACAACCTGGACACCATTACCAACAATAACAAAACAAAGGACAGTAAAACTACAACATTTATCACCAAAAAATAACAATATGCACTATAAAAACTCATCAGGAAAAACATTTGCGTTAAATAGCATTTCCTTGAAAAGATTGGCTACAAACAGAACAGTACATGCCTTGAAAACATTGGGGACAAATAGTAATGTTAGTCAGAAATGGTTCGGTTGAATGTCATAAGCGTTGAACAATGACAGGTCATGGACTATGTTGACGGTGGCAAACAGTGTATTTGGCGTGAATAGCAACAGTAGGGAAAACACCGATTTTAGTTATCATTAGGTTCTTGATTAGCGACAAAACAAGTGACAGAAATATGGTACCACTCTAGTATCATGTTGTGGACAAAGAAATTGAGAAGGAATATAATGAATTCTTTGTGTCGGATACACACATGAGTATTCTTACTTATAATGAAGATACAATAATAAGGACAGAATCAATATCAAATAAAGGGAAATATTTGGCAAGATATTTCCCAATCAAATCATATACCATATCTCCCTATTTAATGTAATCAAATCATATATCTAATATAATTGACTCATCTCTGATACAACTAACCCATGTGTAACAGTATATTTGCCAGTCAACAACTCTTAACATAAACAGAACATTCATAATTCATATATAAAACGGAGTGAAGCAAAGAAAAAGAGTGAAGGCTGTGGGATAAGGAAAAAAGGATCTAATGCATAAATAAATGTGATATGAAGCAGCTGTGTGCACAAAAAAATGAGTGCACATGTAACAGCATTTTGTCAGTCAAAAATTCAAACATATTCAACAAAACGGAGACGGTAACGTGGTAAGGAAAAAGTGGTCATCTTAAGCAAAACAGAATTTTTTATTGAATATAAAGTTCCAGAAAAATCCCCCCAAACTACCAAGCAGACCTATTTTAAAAGCTTTTTTTCAGAACATGCTACAGTGCCACAACACTGTAATGCTCAGTTATGGAGGTGCCCATAGCAGCCAAGGGCAGCTATGCCCCCGATAAAGAACTATCCCTGCACTAGAGCGTGCTATTATCATCCCTAGGCCTGACTCCCTTAATATTGATAAACAGGCACCAAGAAATATCAACAATGAAAATATATTTTGTAGTGAATAAAGTACACTAAGATTGCTTAGAACATATAAGCATGTTAGGTTTGTTTTCTTTTTTAGTTTATATGTTTCCATTAATAGTTAAAAAAAATAAATAGTTTTGTTGTCATTATGTTTTCTAATTTAAAAAAGTTACCACCAAAAAAACCATGGAAGAGAGCAAAATTATTTTCACTACTACAAAATTCACTGTAATCTTCCTAGTTTCCATTGAAAACAAAATGAGTAACTGAACGAGAATAAATCTCACATATCTCCCAAATTCAACAGGTCACTTAGAAAGACAATTAAGGTAAGTGTCATGCATAGCTCCAAATTCAACAGAAGAACATTAATTTTCTTGTTAAAGAGACCAAGTGACTGTTTTATTGAAATCAATTGGTACTAGTGATATGGCAAAAGATGGGGAAAAAATGTATGAGTTGTAGGACAGCGTAGTGGGTGATATTGGAGAGGGGCATGTTGTCCAAGTAGTTATTGATGGGGCATCTAACCTTGTGGCAGCTGGGAGAATGTTAATGGAAAAGAGAACCAAATTGATCCCCTTATGCAGCACACTGTCTTAATCTAGTTCTTGAGGATATTGGAGAGTTTCCGGATATTTTGCAATACCATTGGCAATGCAAAGAAAATCACCAATTACATACATAAGCACGCAGGGGTTCTTAATTTATATAGAAAGCACTCTAATGGAAGAGAATTAGCAAGAGCAGCTGTTACATGTTTTGCTACCTGTTATCTTACATTAAATTGTAAGCACCAAAAAAATGTTCTTAGATCAATGTTTGCCTTAGAGTAATGGGCTACTAGTCCACATGCTACGAAAATTGAAGCTAAGCTAGTGTTGAATCTAGTGTTGAGTGATGGCAGATTTTGGAGATCAATCACATAATGCCTGAATTGTGTGATATCACTTGTAAAAGTCTTGAGGCTTGTAGATGGTGATGCAAAACCAGTCATGCATATATTTATGGGAAAATGGATAGAGCTAAGGAGAAAATTGCTAAAAATTTCCAAAAGCAAGAAACAAGGTATAAAATAGTGTTGAAAATTATTGATACTAGCTGAAATTTAAAACTATATAGGCCTCTCCATGCAGCAGCCTATCATCTCAATCCTAGGTAAGCTAAATTTGTCCCACTAAGTAGCATTATCTTCTTTGTTCTCATCAACTTATTGTTTATTGTGATACATATCACTACAACTAAAATTTCAATCCGATAGTGAGGTGTTCGTTGGTCTGCATGAAACATGTCAAAGAATGGTTTTGGATGCAGTAACAAGAGTTGCAATTGATCAAGAACTTGAAAAGTTCAAGAGAGCTAAGGGGGTTTTGGAATGAACATTGCAATACATACTATAATTCAATACTTCATTGTTTTGACAGCTCGGCTGGGATAGTTATGGGGTAGAAGGTAGAGTTACAAAATGTAGCCATGAAAACTTTGATCCTCAAATGTAGTGCAACAGGGTGTGAAAGGAATTGGAGCACATTTGACCAACAAATATTAAATGCTCGAGTATGTCAAATACAATCGTCAACTTGAGAAAAGACAAAAAGAGTAGAGAAGAGAAGGGAGAACTTATAATCCTGTATGTTTGTCATATATTAAATCAGATTAAGAATGGATCGTTGAAAAGGAAAATCCTTGTTTGCCTATTGATTCCTCGTGTATGAATGTACATGAGTGTTTTGATGTTGAAGAGAGAGCTCCAAGCAAAAAAGGGAGAGGTAATTATTTCTATTTATAGAATTTTTAGAAATTATAACTTGAAAGTTCAACAAACTAGAACTAAAATTTATTTGTTTTTCTTTTGTTAATATAGGTCCTAGAAACTTAAATGCCACAAATAAAAATGGAAAATCCATAGTAGGAGATGAGGAAGAAGTTAAAGACATTGAGGAAGGGGAAGAACTTTTAATAGAAGATGAAGATGACTTGAGTGATGTAGATATTAGAGAGGAAGATGAAACATGAACGATTAGTGTTGGAAGTCCTACACCGATTAGAGATAAGGCCAATTTAAAGTATATATGTGGGTGCAAATTTCACCTTACAGGTAGGTTTTGTAGGGTTGAGTTAAGCTTAAAATCTACTTCTTAACAATTAGGATATAATTTTTTTTTTCTTTGATGTTGTTTAGTATGTATAAGCAACAACCATAGTCTATGATAATTATGCAGTAGCAGCATCAAAAACACTTATTTTTTGGATGGCTATAATTCAAAGTTTGTTTAGTAACATATAGCCATCCATGGTTGTAGGAATCTTATGCAGCAACCACCCTGTTTTTTGGAAGGTTGTGTTGCCGAAATTGTGTAGAACAACACATAGATACACAACCACTCTTTTTTACTGAAGTTGTTTCGCTATTAATTATATCTTTGCATGTTTTAATATCTTGTATATTTAAGTATATATTACAATTTTTAATGTATATGATTCTTACTATTCACAGATTAAAAATATAAGCTTTCCGATACATAATTTATATCTAGATTCAACTACCATGGCCAACAGCAATAGCTTTCTTTAAGTAGGGAAGCATGTGACATTGATAATGAACAATAAAATATAAAATGCTGAATTTAACTTTCAGTTAAAGGTTCTAAGAACTGAATTTCTAATATTAGTTAGTTTTTTTTAGTTCCATGAAAAATATACCTGCCGAAGAGTCTTTCTATGATTTAACGCATATGTTATTTCCTGCTCATCAATTCCACTTTCTTGAGCTATGTATATAGGAGGAACAGTACTTTTACTAGCCACATCAAATGAATTCAATGTATCTTCATAGCCATAGTGCAGCAGGTAGGAACGGACAATTCTGCTGACAGAAAAAATATATCAAAGTTGAGAAATATCAATCACATCTATTATTTTTCTTATTAACATTGGCTCCCATGAAAGCAATGGATGTCACTCTCAAACACCTAGGGTTAAAATATATTAATCTCAACCTTCGTAAACCATAAAAAGCTGCAGCGTGCAACTAGTGAAGACCTGTACTTCCTAGTAAATTAGTAAACCACAAAAAATAGATTTTGTTGTCTGCATTGAATTTCACATAGCAACTGTATTGAGCTTAATAAGAGTCTCAATCATGTTATGTCGTAAACTAATTTACAAATAGCAGACCCTAAATTCTAGCAATTACATCTGTCTGATAAATTTCTCCGATATGATACAAGGGGTATGTTTGAATGGGTTTCTCCATACGCTCGCCTAAAAGAGAAAAATATAAATTAAACAACTTCTCCATAAACTAAAATTACGCAAGTTAAAAGTAAAAATTTGGAGAAATTATGAGTTTCTGCAAGTTAGCTTATGGACAAGCCACTTTTAGCTTATGGAGTAGCTAATTTCTATTTTTCCACTTATTTTTCTCTCCTAGAAGAGCTTATGGAGAAGCTCGTCCAAACAAACACATGTCAATCAGAAACAAAGGGCAAAACTCGGTTGATATACCCAATCTATGGTATTCACCCTACCATATTTTGTTCTCCTGTGCATGTGGATCTTCTATTCTTGTTATAATGTTTGTCAGATAAATCACTCTCAATACAATACCAGATTGGATCAATTGGAAACAATAGATAAACCAAGTTCACATATGAGAACAGCTCAATCTATGGTATTATGGTACCCCGCTGTTTTCTTCTCACCCCTTCCCAGGCTAAAACTAACAATACTGGTTGCCACAAAAGAACAAAAACTCATTCTATATATAAGCCAGTGGAAACAAAAGAGCTGTTGGGTCATTTTAAGTAGAGAAACCACCAATAAAGTAGCGGGAAGGGTGAGTCACACATTGCGGCAAAAAACAAAAAGGCCATTTTTCACAGGCTTTGTAGGTACAGCCAAAATCTGATCATGATCATTTGTAACATAAATAGTGGACAATGTAATAGAAATCTGCATTTATATGTACACAAACTTGTTGATTTGTCCTTAGTCCTGAAATCTTACCCTGCTACTGACTAGTAACAACAAATATAAACCCAAGAAAGATCCTGGTTATTAAGGGCATTTATAACTCCTAGTAAGCTTGCACTACTTAGGATTAAAAAAGAATTGAAAATACAGAACATGATCAACTTCAAAAAAAGTAATGGAAAGCATATAGTCTAATACCGAAGTAATTCAAATTAAAGACAACTTTATCTCACCCGTAACTGACATTTGGTGGCACAGAAATTTCCTCTATTTTCAATTGCTGCTTCATTCTTTCTTGTGCTTCAAATTCCTAATCCAATAAAATAAATATTTAAGAAAAAAGGAATGATAAACAAGTAAATATCTTGTGTAAACTTAGTTACCTTTTAAAACAAAAAGGTCACATGAAATTAATATTTGTATATGTAGTAAAAATTACATTGAAATAATTTAATCTACCATTTAATCAAAGTAATATCTTAGATGCATAGCATGAATGATAAGGTTGCCAAAAGATCATGTTTTCTTCTCAAAATGCTTACTAGATAAGCCTAGGGATCATATATCTTGAGTACAAGACTAAATATTTGTGGTTAATCCGATAGCAGATGACATAATTGACATAACAAATATTATTAGGATAGATTTTGATATTAGAAAGTACAGGTCTAACTCATCCCTATAAAATTGGTTTTGTAAGGTAAGGTTTCCACCACTAATATGCTATAATTTGGTCATATTTCAAGTCAATGTGAAATCTTCAACAATTACAAATATAATTACAATGAATATGTACAGTTTTCACATAATGAACCGTTATAAACATCTAAGTTTTTATAATAAAATATAAGAACATTGAAATATTTTAACAAAATAAATTTATATTTTAAACAATATTAATTCATGCTTGCTAGCATAGCATGCTTTAAGGGGAATAATATCACAGGATAAAAAAAAATAGAACATCTAAGCTTCCCAAATATTAAATACGTCTCATCCATATAATTTAGGCTTCTTAAAGTATAGACATCAGTGACATCACCAAATATATCAAAACCATGGGCTGCAAGGAAGATTTTTTTTTTTTTCACCAGAAGACACATAAATGTTCAACAAAATTAAAAACAAACAGGCACATTGAAACACATCAAAACCTTATCCACCAAGGTCTTGCCATGAACACTCCAGTTATGGTTTGTCCCACCTTTACACCCTCAAATGATGTCTCAGTTAATAGAACTATATTACTTTTAAGAGTTCAGGAGATCATTTAGAGTACTCTAGTGATAAACATACTACATTTATTGTGTTAAGTATGTTTAGAGAAAAAGCATGACGCGTTGGTTGGGGTAATTCCCCCTCAAACGAGACAAGAACAAGCATATAATTTGTCATGATGAAAGGTGACTATTGGATTTAGTAACTGAATTGGAAGTAAATTCAAAGGTTTGACTTGTTGAAAAGATACAAATTTACAAGATGTTGATGTCATTGAATTAGCAAGTAGGATAACAAACTGAAGTAAGGTGGAAAATGTACATAAGAGTAAGGAAAATATAAAGAAGGCTCTTACTTTTAAGTCGAAAGTAAATGGTTTCTGCCCAAAGTTGACATTCACCCTGTTAGAGATAAATGAAACACACCCCTGAAAAATTAAATACCTCTAGTAACGATGAAAAGAAGGTGCTATTTGAAAGAAAAGAGTTAGTAGACAATGTTAACACACTCAAATAAACGAAAATTGGTAAAGAAAGCAGTGACAGTCCAGGGACTTACTCCTCATTTTGGCTATGAACTGCTATAGTAGGAAAAAGGGGGCCTTTCAAGTCTTTGTAAACAGAGCCGACAACTTGGCCATTTTTACTGCCACAGAAAGAAGGGGAAAAGTGATATGTCAATAGTAGTTTTGCTTTGAAAGAAGAAAGTAGATGAGGAGTGGTGGGAGTAAGTGGTGTACGTGAAAAAGAATTCCTGCGCAGCGTAGTTAATTCCGGCACCAACTACATCACCAGACGTATAGGTTGGACCAAACGCTTCCCCCTTGCCATGTCCACGGTAAAGAAGACCATCGTCACCATGATAGCCACAGCTATTGGCCTCCCACCTAACATAAATCAACGGGGTTAGGGTTGGGGTTAGGGTTAGGGTTAGGGTTAAAAAATTGAAGCAGTGGATCAGTGAGTTAGTGAGCGAGTAAGTGGATGACTGACCCTGGCTGCCTTCGCATCTTGAATGTCTCGGAGGTGAAGCCAATGGAAATTTGACCCTTGACGCCGGCATCCTTGACATGAATCTCGAAATAGTAGATAAGGCGCTTGGTAGGAGCAGGCTTGTTGGCCTGAATGACACCGACATCGTGGCCGTGAAGGTTGACGCTGGTGTACTTCACCGACAGCTTGTCCGTTGACACCACCACGAAGCCACCGGAGCTGTTAATCGTGTTGAGCTCCCTCGGCGCCTCCTCCTCCTCTTCCTCCTCTTCCTCTTTCTCCTTCTCCTTCTCCTTCATCTCCCTTCCCCTGCAAGCTTCCAAGAAGTACAGTCCCAGATCTTGATCTTCAACATTTGGCCTCCTACTGTTCCCGTTACTCTCACTCATCGCTCTATCAAATTCTCGATCACGATCACCTTCACAAACCCTACCACCTTCTTCTGTTCGATTCTTCTTTCAATTTTCTTTCCCACTCCTCACCGATATTCTCTCTCCTTCGATCCCACACCAACATAATCACTCTTTCTTAACATTACCAATAGCTTATACTAAATATATTTACAATTAATTATAACATTTTATAATTTTTAATTAGCTATAAAAGTACATTTGATAATAACAACCAGATACAGATTAACGTTGGATCTCCGTATAAGTATATAACTTTCATTAAACATATTTTTATTTTTATTATTTATTTTGGTCACTTTAAAAAAATTAAAGTTTAAAACATTATTTTTGTTATTGTTTCGTAAGGAAACATCTAAAGGTTTCACCGTAACATTTTATATATTTTAAATAGGTCTGTCATTTTTTTTTAAATATAAGATTTATATGAGACTAATATTTTTGTAACTGTATATTTAAGTTCGAATTTTTAAACTTAAAAGATTAATTTATTATATTCTTTCAAAATCAAAAATACAGTTCTAAGATTTTGAATCTTAAATTTAAATTCGATTTTATATTGTATCCGAACATTCTGATAAAGATTCCTTATAACACTTCGTATTATGCTTATCACATTTGAAAATGAGCGATACATTATAGATATAATCCAATTTTAAGGATGATTTTGATTTCCTTTTAGTCTTATTTATTTTTTCTTTTCTTTAATTATTTATGTGGTTGTTATTTCTCGTGTTATCGTCATTGTTATTCAAATTTACCTTAGCAAAAAGATTTATCATTTACAGTCTAAGAATAATTAACAAGAAGATCCTTATCAAGACCTCTTTTCTTTCAGTTTGTTCTATTTAAAAATTATTATTATGCAAGGTGAATAAATCTCCGATTCTGAATGTGAATAAATAGATCTCAAACGAACAAAAATCATAATCAATCGTCTGTTTAAGAATGTTTGCTATAATAAAAAAAAGGTTACATATTGCAACTCGAATATTTTTCACCTTGATTTTCTTTAATAAAAAAAAAGTACTAATCCCAAATAAACCTTGAATGTTGAATGATTAAAATCCGCATCATCCCTTTGAGATTCGTTAAAGCGATTATGTATGCATAACATTCGAAAATTAGGTAGAATTTGGTTGTTCAGATACTGTGAAAAACAACAATCAAATACAAAGATGATTTTGACACATGAATAAAAAAAATTCAAGTTTAAAAAGAGTATAATAACAGTATATGAACGTGCAATTAAAGGTTGCAAAACATTTTTACCCGAAGAGTCGCTATCTAGATTGAGTGGAGGAAGTTAGGAAATTATTCATAGGTAAGAAATAGTTGGGGTTACACGATTAGGAAATTCATTCTAATTTTTGTAACCCATAATCAAACATATATTTTAGGATTTCACTATAGATAATATATTTCTAGAATATTATTATAAATACATTTACATATTTGCATAATTTAAAAAAAAATAGACTCCACAATTCATATTCAAAAATTATTATAAATTGTATAATGTGAAATATGTTTTCAAATTTCACCATATAAAATATAATACACGGATAATTTAAATTTTTTCTGTTCTACCTCAAAGTGCATGAAAAACTATCGATGTGCAATAAGAAATGGCCTTCTAAAATAAATCCTAAACTTCATTTGTAATGTATGAAGTACTCTAGAAGTCTTCTGGAAGCAATATTGAGTTGATTCTAAAATAGCTTTTGAGAAACAATGTTAAATTCATTTTAAAATAATGTTTAGGATTCAACTTTTGAAGGTACAACAAAAAGTAATAATGTCTAAGAACAATATAAACATTTCATATTTTGTGAGGAGTAAGCTATAGAAACAAAAGTTACATGCTAAATCAACTAAATCGAGTATGCATTGAATATAATAAATCAAAGAGTATCTGTTGGCAACGGTTTGGGTCGGACATGGATAATGTCTACTCATGACCTGACCTACAATAAAAAATTATGTTCGTTACTCTGTTATCCGCACGAGTATCTGTTTAAAAAATATCTACATATATCCGTGAATACCCACAAATATTTTAAAAAAATATTTTATAAATATTTAAAATTAAATTTAAATAAAATTACAAAAAAATAAAAAATAAATATTATTTAATTTAATCTAATATAATAAAATATAATTTTAATTTTAATTAAATTTAACTTAATAAAACATAATTTCAATTTTAATTTTAATTTTTTACGGATAATATGTATTCACGGGTACAGATAATATGATATCCGCACCTGACCCGTTTATAAGCGGATATTAAAAAATCGGCTACTCGCAAATAACAAATACTTGTAGATATCAATTATTCGTCATAAACAGATATCTACATACACATGTATTTTTGCAATCCCTTGGTGTAACCTTGTATAGAAAGAAAGAGTATGTGTTGAATGAACAAAATCAAAAATCGTCCTTCTTAGATATTGTGGGCAGTTTTTCCTTACATTTTTCGGAATGCGTAATCCGAAAATCTATTTTTTTTTTTTAAAAATTACTTTCGGAAATTATTTAGCTTCATTGTTATATAATCCACAAATTATTTAGCTTCTGGATTTTACTATACATGAGTTATTTTTGACGAACAATTTGAAAAGAACTAAATAGGAAAAAAAAGTTATAGGATGCAATGCAAGAAGAAAGTTACCCAGGCGGAGGAAGAAACTGCCACGTGTTGTGCTGGATGCTAAACAAGTTCGGGGCTGGTACCTTCATGTATGGAAGGGTGGTTTTGTTGCTTTGTTGGTTGAAACGGTGAAATTCAGGTTACCACAATTCGAAGTCCAGAAATATGCTTTCGAAACACTCCAAAACGTGTGTAGCTAAGAATTGGAGTTTCCGGAATTTATGGCTAGAAAAGAATATACAGAATAGTAGTGGGAGATACGCCATGCATTTCGAATTCACGTTTTCGGAAGGCTATTTTGTACACTCTGAAAAGTGCATTACGAAACTATTGCACAAGGGTTTTGGAATGCAAATTCGGCAACATATTCCGGAAAGCTTACTCCAGAATATGAACGTGTCCATCTCCCCCAAATACGGTTAGGAGCAACGTAAGCCAAGAGCTTGCCTCCGATGGTACCCATGCAGTGGCAGAAACACAAGCACAGGTGGAGGAAAAGGAACAAACGGAGAATGTTAACAGACGTGGATGAAAACCGCACGAAAAAGGGAGAAAGGATAAAAGTATTTTCTTTCCTCTTTTTCCTCCAATATCTAAATCCGAAGTTGTACCAGGTCTAACAAAATAATTTACTAAGCCAATGTGGAATTAATAACGCTGTTTAGTTCGGCATTATATGTATTTGAGTATTTCTTATGCTGATATTTATGCGAAAATTTTCACCACTTTAACCCTGAGTATCTTTTAAAGTTAACACGATATCTGAAAGAATCAAAACTTAGGATTCGGTGGTGCCACAATACCCTCTATCATCTACACCAAACACAATACCCACTATCATCTACACCAAAAACTATTCAATCACATATCCATGTTGAACCAAACTAAAAATTATGCAATCTTTTGGCTGTCCCTGAATTGCCTCCTCACTCCGTGTTTTTTTTTTTGGATCAATGAGTTGGCTGAAATATTCAATGAACTTTAACAAGTTCAATGTCATAAATCAACCATGAATTTTGTGGTATTTTGTCAGAGTGTCCATCACTCTCAGACCTGATACATGCAGATGTTAGAGGTTATAGGGATCCCAAATACGAAATTAGAGAAAAGGAAATGGCGTTAAATAGACACAAGAATTCAATCACGTACGTCAGTGTTGGTGGAATGACAAGTCTTCTCTTTTCTCCAACTTGCATGCCTGGGAACCATAAATACGCAGGTATATACATCACAACGGTTCTTAGAGAGAAAATACATTTAAATGAGAAAAGCCACTAACAATCTTCAAAACACATCCACTACTATTATTCGATTAACTTCATATGGACCCCAAGACAACGTGGGTAACCACTCTCATTTTCAACCAATTAATAGAAATTAAGGGGCCAAGGGGCCTGTAAAAAATAAAACTATAAATGCAAAAACTGGAAAAACTAAAAAAGGACACACAATATAAAAATGACTACCTTCAAGGCCAACATCCCAACCCTCGATAACCTCTCCTTTACCTGCAAAAGGTTAATACTTAATACAAGCATAAATAGTTCTTCAGGTAAAACAAGGTTTAGGTGAATAGTGTTTACCAAGGCGAAATTTGAAAGGAGTTTGGCCAGCGTTTGACTCAAAGACAGCTCCATTTTCCTTCAACTTGCCAGTGTAATAGATGCTAATCTGTAACAACAGAGTAATTTAAATCAAATCAAAGAAATTCTTCAACTTTTATTTATTTGATAAATGATGCCCATGAAGTTTGAATCCACGATGATATGACCTCATGTAAACTGCCCAGACCCTCATCATTAGCCAAATCATAGGGACGTCCGTATTTTTTTGGTTTGATTTCATGGAACTATTATCTAAAGTATTTTAAACCGTTTAAATAAACTACCTTTTTTCCTGAAGCTGCGATTTTGCCATCTTTTTTCCCCTTCTCTTGTTCCTGAATAACTAGTCCATTTGTCAATGTTCTAACATTGGAGGGTTTTGCATTATCCCCCTTACTTCTGTCCTCCTCCATCTCAGTCTCACCACTTCGCTCAACATATACAGCTACATTAGAATTTACAACTTCCCCATTGCCCTGACTTTTACTCATTTTCTTCCTTTTCTTAACTTTTCTATTCTCCGATTGATTTCCATCAGGTAAGTCATAAGCACCATTGTCTACCATCCTGCGCCAGAAAAATTAAGAATGTAAGGTTTATAATATATCTCAGACTAATTGACAATAAACAAAAGAGAGTCCAATTTCAGTAATCCTTTTCTCCCTGGTCTTTCAGACCAGAATGACATTCCAATTTCAGTTATGTATCAATGTCTATCCCTACACTGTGATATGTTTGGAGAGCTCACATTAATTAGGCATATGATCAAATTATAGTAAAGAAATGAATCTCAAGCCTCACCTTACAAACCAATTTTATGAAGGAAATAAGATTTAAAATTCATTTTATAAAATAATATAAGTATATATCTTAATAAAATTTGTTTGACCTATCATGTCACCTACTACAGGACTACTAGTAGACCTCTTACAAATATATAGTTCCACATTTAATATATCAAATCCTCCTCAGCATGATGGTGTATGTTGGAAATCCCATATCAATTAGACATGTCACCAAATTATAGTACAAAGTGCAAATATCACCTTATAAAATAGTTTTTGTAAAATTGAATTGGGTTTAAAGTCTACTTTCTAAAAAATATTTATATAGAAAAAAGTTTAAAAGAGCAAACATTAATATCTATCATATTACTAGAGGTTTGTCATGAAATCATCTGATTTCTTTTTAATTATTATTCTTACAGATATAACAGTACTACTACTAGCAAGGCACTTTTTCTCATCCTTGTCAATTGTTTTTCTTTATAATTTATACCAGGCAGAAAAAGATTTGCTGCTTGATTCCTAACCAGCTTGTTTTTAATTTTATATAAGAATTTTATTTTGGTTTCCGCTTACTTGAAGGGATAAGGACACTTTAAGCATAAAAGCTTGAATCAATTCTAGTCAGTATCCCATGATTTATCTACCGAACAGCTAATCTTGGAAATGTTTAAACTTGTTCATTTATTACTAGTTTGTCAAGCTTCTGTTGCCAAAATCAATTGTCACCAGTTAAATTTTAGCACTAAAGCATGGATTAGTAACAAGTTATAATATTATCTCACATAGAGAACATAAATAAAACAGATCCAGACTTCTCATTAGTTAGAGAACATAAACAAAACAGATCCATACTTCTCATTAGTTCGCTTCTGATGCTGCTCTTTTTCTTCAAAAAAATTAGGAATCGCATTCTGTGACCCTGCTGCATCTCTGTTGACCTTGTCCTCTTGGAAGATATCTTCATTATATCCATCGTCACTTTTGTTTACTTGTTCTTTCTTTTTCCTCTTTGCTCTATTCTTTTTAGGATCCATCTCAGCAGAAGACAATGCAACATTGCCTGAAATTTTAACATCCCTGCTAATTTGCCAAAGCATATCAGATATCAAAATTTCATTTCTCTTTTCTGACAGAATGACACTTCAAAGTTTAAGATAAAATTACAGGGAGAATGGCAGTGGAGAAAACACAGTGAAATTTTGAATGCTAGACATGCACAACATGCCATCTTCATCAAGGTAACTACACAAATTCATTTGTAAGGAGATTTTTTTTCAGGTTTTACCTTTACTTCTTTTAGCAGAGAAGGGATTTCATTAAGTATTCAATTGTGAAATGACAGACAGTAGTTTTGAAAGTCATTAGCAGATTTACTTTCTATATCTGCTATCTAAAGCGATAGGAAAGATCACCTTAGTTGATTGCTACTTGCCTAAAGATGGTACAAGGGCACAAGTTTATGAAGCACTAAATGCATATTAAACCGAGGTAAATTCCATGGTAGCCATAATTTCAGATGCTGTACTCGTATCAGTATGTAGATATTTAAGATTAAGTAAGAATAATTTTGTTAGGTTTGAAAATATTACTGGTACAATTGAGGGACTTAGCTGTGAGTCTAAAATTTGACAACTCTAGAAGGGCAGTAAGAATGGAATTGTGCAAAGTAACGGAGATGAGGGGGGGCATGAATGGTCAAATATGAGGTCAGGGGGGCTTTTTTACGTGGTAAAAGAAATATATGGAAGTGGCAATCAGATGAAAAAAGCTGATACCAAAATAAGGTTCGGAACATAAAATTTGAGCCTAAATTAAAAGCTGACCATTTTAGCCCCAACAGACGAAGACCATGTCAGAATCAAGCTTGGGCAGGGTTAGTCCGTTTGACTTTGGGCAACCCACTTATAGTTTTGTTGACAATGACACTAAGAATTTTTCATATTAACAATAATTGCACTAAATATGTATATATATATATATATATATATATATATTTTTTTTTTTTTTTTTTAAATATAATAAAAAATAAAATATTTTTTTTTATTTTTTTTTTTATATTAAAATAAATATAAAAAAAAAAAAAATTAATATAATAAATTTTATTTTTAAATTTTTAAAATAAAAAAA
>Ga0099822_1001228_pt1 | contig 29116 bp, 25 predicted proteins | sample CowpeawhiteBW_FD_76839 | JGI IMG/M metagenome (GOLD analysis project Ga0099822, IMG submission 76839) | Root nodule microbial communities of legume samples collected from California USA - Cow pea white BW | ecosystem: Host-associated > Plants > Roots > Nodule | place: USA: California | collected... | reverse complement strand
TTGTATATTTGTGCCATAAATATATATATATATATATATATATATATATGTTTATTTTGTTAGCTCACCCTATCTGTTTGTGTTTGGTGATGATCGTGTACGCGGTACACGGTAGCAGATGATGTTGCAGGTGGATCTGGTGAGGCATAGAGCCGGAGCGGGGCTAGACTGGGATAAAGAGTTTTCTCATAGTTTTATTGTTTTATGATTTGGAATAATTTTGTAAACACTTTGCGATACTTATGATTTAATCAAGTTTATGATTTGGATTTAGTTTATTTGACTGTGTAATGAAGTTTTTAAATTTTCCCGCGTTTGGGAAATGAGATTTAATAAATGACGCTGACGTATTATTTCTATTTTATTTTATTGAAAATCGTAACATCTGGAAGGGATGTTACACAGGGCCTTCGCGTCCTCTCGCTTAAAACAAGAGCTCGTCGCCTGAGCGACAGCTCGCGCAAGTTCTAGGGAGCAACTTCTGGTACTCTCACTTGGACGAGATTGGCTCGTCTAGGCGAAAATACCATGGTTCTCCACTATTCACGCGCACTCAGTTTAGGCTTTCAACCATAACAACATACAATTCATTTTCATACCATTTAAAGCTTCACACAAGCATCAAAATCACGAAATATAACAAGAACAAGCAAATATAACTTAAAAACGTGAAACCCTAACTTTGCTTACCTGGACAGAGGCTAGTGAACAATGGCAAACACCCAACAGTGAGCACTACAGCCCCGAGAACAGCTTAGTGAGCTGGAAAATAGTGGAACAAAAAGGAAACGAGGTCATCAAGAGGAACCTTAGTTGGAACCAAGACCACAAAGCTAGAATAGAGGGAATATCAGTTAGGAGGTTAACTTACGTGGAATAAACGGAGTTCTTCTAGCTCAACAGAAAACGGAAGCAAAACCCTAACAGAGCTTTTGTAAGGAAAAGAGAGTGTTTGAGAATAAAGTTATTTGCAAAGTGAAAGCAGAATGGGAAGTGAAAGGCAGCTTAGAGTTCTGAAATCCCTAAGTGGGCTGACCTTTAGGTCCATTAAAGGCCAAGCCCCAAACTTATAAGGCAGAAATTAAAAGGGGCCTTACAATTAATATCTTATTTTTTGTTAGTAAATTTTTATAAGCTTTGTTACTTTTATTGATGATTATTCATGGTGTACTTGGTTATTTTTAATGAAGAGTTATTCTAAAATATTTCATATCTTTCAATCTTTTTTTAATGAAATTCAAACTCAATTCGGTGTTCTTGTTAAAACTTTGCGAAGTGATAATGGTCGTGAACATCTTTCCAATTCTTTTTTAAACAATTTATGGCTTCGCGTGGCATTCTGCATCAAACTTCTTGTGCATATACACCTCAACAAAATGGGTGGTTGAACGAAAAAATAGACATATTATTGAAACAACTCCACTCTTTTAATACATGGTGAGGTTCCTAAATCTTTTTGGGTGATGTTGTTCTTACTGTCTGTTATCTTATTAATCGCATGCCTTCTTCGATTTTAAATAACAAAATACCTCATTCCATTTTATTTCCTTATGAACCTCTTCATCCCTTACCTCTCAAGGTTTTTGGGTCTACATGTTTTATGCACAATTTTAGTCATGGTCTTGATAAATTGTCTCCTCGATCACACAAATATGTTTTTATAGGGTTTACGCGATCCCAAAAAGGATATAAGTGTTTTTCTCCTTCTCTTAACTGCTATTTTGTTTCTGCAGATGTAACCTTCAATGAGTCTTCCTTTTACTTTAAAAGTTCTTCTCATTCCACTGAGTCTCCATCTAATACAATCAATATTCCTAGTACTGTCAATATTCCTATGATTTGTTATCTTCCAAGTGTGCCTAGTATGCCATCAGTTTTTGCTCCACCACTTCTTCAAGTTTATAATTGTCGTCATTGTCCTCAACAACCAGCGAATGACTCACTTCAAGTACCAACTACAGTGTCTCCTCCGGATCTGACAATTGAGTCTCCCCTTCTACCAAGTGACCTTCCAATTGGCCTTAGAAAAGGTATCCAGTTCTACACGTAATCCCTCTCCACGTTATATTGCTTTAAGTTACAATAGATTTTCATCATCTTTTAATGTTTGTTTTTCATTTATTTCTTCTATGACCATTCCAAAATCTGTTCGTGATGCCTTAACCCATCCTAGTTGGCGTTAGGCCATGCTCGATGAACTGAGTGCTCTTCATAATAGTGGAACTTGGGAGCTTGTCCCATTACCGTTTGGGAAATATGTTATTGGTTACATGTGGGTTTTTGCTATTAAAGTTGGACCTGATGGTACTATTGATCGTCTCAAAGCATGTATTGTGGCTAAAGATTACACCCAAATCTTTGGGTTGAATTATGGTGATACTTTTTCTCCCGTGGCGAAGATGACTTCCGTTCGTTTATTTATTGATATGGCGGCTCTTCAAAGTGGCCTCTTTATCAACTGGACGTTAAAAACGCATTCCTCAATGGTGATTTGCAAGAAGAGATTTATATGGAGCAACCTCCTGGGTTTATTGCTCAGGGGAAGTCTTCTAGGTTGGTATGTCGTCTTCGCAAATCTTTATATGGCCTAAAACAGTCTCCAAGGGTCTGGTTTGGAAAATTTAGCAATGTTGTTCAACAATTTGGTATGACTCAGTGTGAGGCAGATCATTCAGTCTTTTATTATCACTCAAGTGTTGGATGTGTCTACTTGATAGTGTATGTTGATGACATTGTTCTTACAGGCAGTGATAACCATGTCATCTCTCAGATGAAACAACATCTTTGTGATCATTTTCAGACCAAAGATCTTGGAAAACTCAGATATTTCTTGGGTATTGAGGTGGCACACTCCAACAAAGATGGTATTTATTTCTCAAAGGAAGTATACACTAGATATTTTGGAAGAAATTGGGTTGATAAATTCAAAATTTATTGACACACCCATGGATCCCAATACTAAACTTCTATCGAATCAAGGAAAGCCTATGTCCGATCCTGAACAATATAGAAAATTAGTTGGGAAATTGAGTTATCTTACAGTTACTTGTCTTGACATTTCCTTTGTAATCAGTGTAGTAAGCCAATTTCTTAATTCCCCGTGCAAAGATAATTGTAATATAGTCATTCGTATACTAAAGTACATTAAAGGATCTCCTAAAAAAGGGTTGTTATATGGTTCTAATAACCATACAAGATTTGTTTGTTATTCAGATGTTGATTGGGTAGGATCTCCTTTTGATAGAAGGTCTACATTCGAATATTGTGTCTCTATTGGAGGTAACTTGATTTCTTGGAAAAGTAAGAAATAAAGTGTTATGGCAAGGTCTAGTGTAGAAGCATAATATAGAGTCATGGCTTCAGCTACTTGTGGGCTTGTTTGGCTTAAGCAATTGCTCAAAGAGTTATAGATTGGAGACGTTAATTAAATGACACTTATATGTGACAATCAAGTTGTTCTTCATATAAGTTCTAATCCTGTTTTTTATGAGAGAACTAAACAAATTGAGATTGACTGTCATTTCATTCGAAAAAAGATTATATTTGAAGACATCAAGACTGAGTTTGTTTACTTAAGTAATTAGTTATCAAATATTTTCACTAAGTCTTTATGGGGACCGAGAATTGATTATATTTGTAACAAGTTTGGTACATACGATTTGTATGCACCAGCTTGAGGGAGAGTGTTTATCTTGTTTTCTATTTCTATTGTTATTATTCTTCATATGTATTATGGACTTAGTCCATATTTTCTTTATTATAAATACAAACCCTATGTGTATTTTTTACATAAGAGAGATTGATCTCAAACCTAATTTCATTATATTTAATAATTTTAAGTGATACAACTTGTATTAGCTTAATTATCGGAGACGATTGAATTCTCTTTATATTCTTTAGCTAGTAAATGATCAAGGATTTCACAATGATATAATCACTTAGATGATTTATTCTTATATTAGACAATTTTTTTTTTCGTGATCGTAGACGACATCCATCAAATATATGTAATTATACTAATTCAAACTAAATATAAGTTATTCAACCATTAAAAAAAAGTCAAACATAATATAAAATCTATTTTTAATTCAATTCACTTTTTAAGAGTCCAACACTTTCAAATAAGTTATGAACTCTTTAATTTTGCCAACTATAAATCTCAACCAGTCCAAAACAACCAAATACCTATGTAGCACACAACAATGATTGTGAACTAGTTGAAACTAAATTTTACTATTCCAACCCTAAATAAATTCCACAAATATTATTTACACTTTAAAAAGAACTTGGTGAAATTTCTACAAAGGATTTTATCATCATTATATCACAATATTACCCTCAATCCATCTTAGATAAACCAATTGGAGAAATGTAATTAAATATAGAGAATTATATATGTCTTTCAAGTTAGAGAAATTCCTAAGAAAAGTAGGAAGTTGAAACTACTCATAAAAGCTTCAATAAATTAGGAGAAACGTCCAAATTACCAAAACAACAAATCAAAAGTTGATTTAGATGAAATACACTTTTTTCCATCTTATTAAACTTATGAAATTTCAAAAGATTCAAAGAAAAGATAATAATGAAAAATTCACATAAAGGGTTCGTAAAAAGTAACGAAAACTTACTCTTAAGAGAATTTCAATCCATCAAAACTTATCTTGTCTTAATCACCATCCCGTCGATACAATATGCTAAAAAAAATAAAAATTAACTCTTAAAAGTTAAAAAAAAAAAAGTAGAAAAAAAATTAAAGAAATAATAAGATTTATAAAATGAATAACTAAACTCGTTAAAATTTGATAATTCATAACTTAAAATTTAACCTTAAAAATAAATAATTAAAATTATATTTTACATACGTAAGTATAACTTAAGAATTTAATCTTTATTTTACTAACCATTCTCTCTCTAACCAGAAAAATGGAGTCATACTATTTGAAACTAAACTTATTTAAAAGAAGTATAATCTATACAAAATTATGTACACTTTAATAAATTTTAACTTCTTGTTAAAATATATCAAGTTATTCTTTATTCTTATGTTTATTTTTTTACTTTAATGTTTTAAAATTAGCTACATTTAATCTTCTTACTAAAAGTAAAATAAAGTTTAACATATTAAAACTATTTGTAAAATCATTTAGTTACTCCACTTAAAAAATTGTTCGAAAATATTAATATATACTTACCCCACTCTGTTAAAAAAAAACCAATATCTCTTCCTACTAAATCAACACAACAGTTTACAAGAAAATAAACAAAAAAACTAACATGATAATAGATTGCTGTATTTTTATTTATTTTTTCAGTTTTTACCATCATATGTTGCATGATGTTGGAGAAATGATGATTTTCGTGTAACATAAAGGGTTTGACACTTTTTGACTTTGTTGCCTATTAGCTAGTGCCTATTGGGCATGGAGAGTTCAGATTGAGTCTCAGAGTTGGAGCAGATAATTGTATTAAGAAAATTAAAATCACTGCATACATCTACAATCTGCCATATTCCACCTTTGCATGAGTGCTTATGCAACAACTTGCCTTCCAATGATGCTCCAAAATCCTCATCATACTAATGCAACTACTCCTTATCCTACCTCCACGCATGTTAAATTATCGAAAAATAAATTTTTAACAATTTTAAATAAAATTTTCTAAATAATTTTCTATTTCTTTTTTATATTTTAAACTAAAATTATTTAAAAATTATTATCTTATATTATTAGAGAAAATTGTCAAAATACTATTTTAAATTAACCCTGCTTTTTTTCTTTCTTCATAATTAATATTAATATCAAATATCAATGTGATCATATAAATAATATTCATATAACTAATATCAATTGCTTAATATGAGTAATGTGTTTAACCAAGTAAATGATGTAAACACACTTAAAAGTTTTGACATGAGAAATTAATGGGTTAGTTAAGTTTTGCAGCAATAATAGTTTCTTCTGTATTAAAAGTAAAGATAAATGACTAATTTGTAGTTTAAATGCTTAGACTGTTAATTCAGTTTTAAAAAGTTAAAATATATATTTTAATCACTAAAAATGTAAGTTAGGTTCGCGTAGTTTTTAAAAGGATGGAATATTTATTTAGGTTTCTGAAATGGTAAAAAGTCTTGAAATTTACCTGTTATGGTTAACTTTTATAATTATTATATTGGAAACATTAGAGAATTGAATTACATATTTGCCCTTCAAAGTTATTAATTGTAGAAATTATTAACCGTCATTTTCACATCAAAAAAGGGAAAATAATGGCACGAGGGCAGCTGTAGAAAAAAAACACTAAAGGTAATACTGATGGCATTTTCACATTAATTTATTTTTTCCTTCTTTCATCTTAAGACCAAAACCAAAAATATGTGATATCTCATTCACATGTGTATATAAATACTTGAATAGATATAAATAAATAATGAATAAATATATATAAAGCAAAATGCCATCACCTGTGAAACGTTCTCCTCTCTCTTTTTCTCTCCCTAGAAAAGATAAATCATCTGACACAGGAACACACTCTCTTTCTCCTCCTTAAAAAACACCCAAAAACAATGGCGCTTCTGTCTTCTTTCTTTCAAGCATAGAAAGAGAAAAATAACAGTAGTAGCACGACCACAGTCGCCAGCGCCGAAACTGCTACCCATTTTCCGTTAACTTGGAAAAACAAAACCCGACCCCTTTTTTTCTTTTTTTTTTAATCTCTAAAAGGAGGTGTGTCACACACTGTTTTCTTGTCCCCTCCGCGAAAAAGGAGCAAGTACCTAAGCTTGTAACTGTGGTAGTTTTCAGTTGCAAGTTTGTTTCGGTTCTCTATCTGCTGTAGAGTGCATGCTTGTGTTGATTCAGAGTTCATTTTTCTCCTTTTTTTTTCGGGTTTGCCTGAGATCCGGTATCCTTTGGGATTTGTAGCTCCTTTTGCTGAGATCTGTTTGCTTTTGGAGTTTCTTTGCTTGTTTGGTTGCTGGGTTGTGCTTGGTTTTTCGTGTTGTTGCCAAATTTGTTGGTGATATAAAAAGAAAAGAAAAAAGATAGTGGTGAGTTACTTGCTCTTGGTAGTTCAAGCTCTGTAGGATGAAGTGTTCGGTTGAAGATTGGAACTTGGGGTGTTGGGGGTTGAGGAGGATTGCAAGCGAATGAAGGGTAGGAGTAGAATAAGTGCCTTTTGTAGTGAGACTGGTATTGGTTGAGAATTGAAAAGGTGGGGATTTCTGAGTTTATTAGCATGTCTTTTTGATGGTTGAAGGAATTTTGTATCTTGGGTGGTCGAGTTTCCTTTAGATTCAAATTTGTTTTGGTTGGTGAGGGAGTAAAGGTAAAAGAAGAATGGTATTGTGGGATAAGAAAGAAGATAAAACAGGGATTGTTGTTTGGTTTGGGGCGAAGGTTGTGGGAATTTTGTTGCTGCTAAATTGGTCTACTTAAGAGTTTGCTTAAGATCATTGATTTTTGGGACTGGGTCTAAGGTTTGAAATTGCTGAAACTTTACTGAAATGAAACATTCATCAGCAGGTTTTAGTTCTCCACCTCAAGAAGGTACGTGTAGTCATCTTGTTGTATGCTTTTCTTTCATTTCCTCTCTCTGTGTGTTCTTCATTTCTATTTTGGGAACTTGTCTTCCTCGTTTCTATGGAATTTGTGCTCAATAAGTACAGTTTTATGTCTAACATGGTGGTGGTACAGTTTTTTGAGGAGGGGATTGGGAAATTTTCCCCTTGTGGATACAGTTTATATTCTTTTTTATGTAGCTAAGAGATCATAGAAAGAATTCGGTTTAATTTGCTGAGCACCTTCCTCTTTTCGTTTGATATTTTGAGATCTTGGCTCTGTCAACAACGTGCCAAAATCCATTTTGTCCTTTCAGGCTCTTAGGGGGCAGTTATGAACTTTAATTACCATATTTATGACATTGGGATTATTTTTTGCAGGAGAAAAGCGAGTTCTAGATTCAGAACTTTGGCATGCTTGTGCTGGTCCACTTGTTTCTTTACCAGCTGTTGGAAGCCGCGTAGTATATTTTCCACAAGGTCACAGTGAACAGGTGAGATGAATTATAGCATCCACAGAGAATATGGGTGTTATCTAGATTTACTGTTACTATGGTATGTTAAAAGTAATAAAACGAATCGTCTGCCCGTGCACATGAAGATGATGTTTTGGTTGCTCGTCTTCTAAATTGTGACTCAAATTGGTTCTTTTGTTTTGTCTCTTTGGTTTATATGACCCTGTGGGCTGCTAATCTAAGGGCTGGGTTACTTCCACATTTTCATAACAAAAACTGGCTTCAGTTGTTCACTATGGTGACTCTTTTGTATACTAATGCTTAACTCACTCTTGAGCATAATTCTTTAGTCTTAAACTGTTTCAGTTTAATGAATTAGCTCTTATAAATTAGAAATATAGTATCTCCAACTACCCTTAGACTATCAGCACCTGGACGTTTTACATTTTGTAAAATCAATGTCTTTTTTCTGCATAAGCTACATGAATAACCAGTATCATCATTTTTCTGCTTAGGTTGCTGTGTCTACCAACAGGGAGGTGGATGGCCATATTCCCAATTATCCAAGCTTACCGCCACAGCTTATTTGTCAACTTCATAACGTAACTATGCATGTAAGGCTTATTTATTTAGTTGTTCTTTCTACCAAAATAATGTTGTTTATATTGGTTACCTTGTTTTAAAATTCTCTATATGCTGATTCCTGCACTCTATTCTTCTTTTAACTATTCGTTCATTTCTTTTATATTCAGGCAGATACCGAGACTGATGAAGTATATGCTCAGATGACTTTGCAACCTCTGAGTCCTGTATGATTCTCTTTCTTAAGTGATAACTTCTTGTGTGGGTTTTATGTTTATATTCTAATACAATCATTTTACTATGACGAGTTTTCAGCAAGAGCAGAAAGAGGCATACCTTCCAGCAGAGTTGGGCACTCCAAGTAAACAGCCAACAAACTACTTTTGCAAAATTTTGACTGCCAGTGACACCAGCACTCATGGTGGATTTTCTGTTCCTCGTAGGGCAGCTGAAAAAGTTTTTCCTCCTTTGGTAAAATATTATAGCATTATGCTCTACAACTTTTAACTTGTTCATAAAATCTCTGAATTTCTTAACTTTGTAAATTTGACCGACAGGACTTTTCACAACAGCCTCCCGCTCAAGAGTTAATTGCAAGGGATTTGCATGGTAATGAATGGAAATTCAGACATATTTTCCGAGGTGGGTTGTAAAATCTAATATGTCTAGTGTCTTTCTCACTGTAAATGTAGAAGTTGATTTTTTCTTTAAATAATTAATATATTTTTACTTCAGTATGTTTCTTATTCTGTTGTTTGTTTCTTGTCTGTTGCTAAAAGCATGTTCTCTTTACATTTGTAATGTTTGAATTTGGTGTTTTCCTTCTGCAGGTCAGCCTAAAAGGCATCTGCTTACAACCGGATGGAGTGTCTTTGTGAGTGCTAAAAGACTTGTTGCTGGTGATTCAGTTCTTTTTATCTGGTAAGTAATTTATTGCTCCTCTCTTTCCAAGTTTTTTATCATGTGTTGAAATTGGCATTTGACAGTGATGTTTGGTTGACTCATTTGCCTCCCTGAACCAAGCTACATTATTCTTATGTTATTTGGCCATTCAAAAGAATATAGTATTTTTTTTATTGATGTGTGTTATTGAAATGAGAAAGAAAAAGAAACATTTTGATTGAATAGAATGAAAAGAACAATAAATAAGGGAGCACTCTCTCCTCCAAGGGGGTTTCCTCTTCACAAGGAGCTAATGCTCAATCTATGAAATTAACATCATTTTCTCTTGTCTTCTTCTTCCCCTATTTATATCTAACTAACACCTCAACTAACCAACTCATTAATATTATAATTCTTAATTAATTTTGCTTCTCCCTTATATCCTAGCAACACAGTCCTCCTAATTGAACTTAATCCGATGGCTAATCTTCATGACCATGATCTTCATTTCCCTTCCTGAAAGCATTGATACGTTCCTGCCATAGGAGGTGAACCACTGGCAACTGCAAGAAAATTCGAGGCTTGGGTGGTGGTGGGGATTTTGCTGGATTTTGTATAACAGCTTCTGAACCTTCCTTCTGCTTTGGCTCCATTACCAAGTTGGTGAATTTCAACTAGTAAGTTGAAATTCCAATATTCCAATGCCATTGATGTTCTCACCAACCACCTTCATTATCAAATCTTGGTCCAAAAACTATTACTGATTCATATTATGGAAATCTGAATTTTGGAAAAAAATGATTCTTCGTTGCAATTCCACCTTCAACTTCCTTACTCACAATTAGGATATCAAGCAACTTATCTGTACAGCATATAATCTTGGTCCAACAACTGTTACTGATTCATATTATGGAAATCTGAATTTGGGAAAAAAATGATGCTTGGTTGCAACTCCACCTTCAGCTTCCTTATTGGTTGACTCACAATTAGGATATCAACAAATTATCTTTACAGCCCATAATTTTCACTCTCTTTATTGATGCATTCACTTCTTTCTTCATCATAATCTTTGTTTCTCTTGCTAATATCACTTCATATTTGGTTTCTTATGCACTACAAACGGTGTGGTTCTTGATTACAGAACCTTCTTTACTTCTGCTTTCTGATTCAAGAATTGCAATGGATTACCATTACACTTAAAAATGCCACTCTTTCAATCAGTTTCCCTTCTATATACTTCCATCAAATATGGGTAGTTCCACCTTTCTTGTCCAAGAACTTGCTTCTGCTTTAAAGCATTTTGACCCACTTCCCTCAATGCTATTTTGTCTTGGTCAGTCAAATGTGAATCACCTTCTTCACTCAAAGATTCCATCTCAGTTTGCACTTGATTCATGGCAGTCAATCTTTCAAAGATGTGGCTACAATAGCTATCTTTGAATCTTTTTTTCAAAGCTGTGGAAATTGATTCCCAATCTGAATATGTGTTATCTTGACACCAATTATAGAACCAAAGCGTTGTCATGCCATCCATGTTTATGAATGCACTGCATCTTACCAAATGAAAGAATATATTGCACTTCAAAGAATTTTCCAGCCCTTGCAATCCAACCAATTGGATCTGGCCCCAAAAATGCTGGAAGCTTCCCTATGACCAAAATTTGTGCTTCCTTCATCTTTTGATACCGGCTCTCCCTCAAAGACCCATTAGGTCAGACCAATTTGTTAGGAACCCAGAGTTGAAAAGATAAAGAAAGATTTATTGAGTAGGATGAAAAGAACAAGAAATAGGAGAGCACTCTATCCTTGATGGGTTTCCCCTTTACAAAGAGCTAATCACAATCTATAAAATTAACATCCTTTTCTCTCCTCTCCTTCCCCTACTTATATCTAACTAACACCTCAAATAACTAAATGATATTCTAGCTATCTTAACTAATTTCTGTTCTTTGTATATCATAACAATAATATGTTTCATGTCTTATAATATTTTGATCAGTTTCTATTTCGAGCCAGGGATCCTTAATTGAGTTTCCATTGACATATGGCCTTCCTGATTATTCTGATGGTTCAGGCTTTATGGGAGTTGTTGCTTCATAAATTTTTCTAGCTACTTGCTTTTTAATCCAGACTTGAATGATATTATGCTGAGCATAGTTACTTTTATTATTAATTATCTGATAATTGGTCTAATTGAAGTGTATTTTCTTCAACAGGAATGAAAAGAATCAATTGCTTCTTGGCATTCGGCGTGCTAATCGTCCTCAACCTGTGATGCCTTCATCAGTCTTGTCAAGTGATAGTATGCACTTGGGGCTTCTTGCTGCAGCAGCTCATGCAGCTGCAACTAATAGTCGTTTCACCATCTTTTATAACCCACGGTACAACTGCCATACATTTGTAGACTTTCATGTCGTGATATATTTACTTAAATTGACAATTTTCTTTCTTTCTTTTGAATTCAGAGCTAGCCCATCAGAATTTGTCATACCTTTAGCAAAGTATGTTAAAGCCGTATATCATACTCGGGTTTCTGTCGGTATGCGCTTCAGGATGCTGTTTGAAACAGAGGAATCCAGTGTTCGGCGGTATGTTTATATAACTTACTTGAAATGATAGATGAATTGCTTTGCTTTGTTATTTTCTATATTCTGGTAATGTAGATTAGTATGCAATATGATTTTAAAAAATCATACATGGTTTAAATTTGTAAAATTTCAATAAGCATAAGCTGCAACCTATATTTGTAGAAAAACTTGGCTTGTTATCAATGACTATGCTTTTCTCTTTTGAAGTGCTTTTAGTTGCTCATACCTATGTACACATAATTAGGGAGCTGAATTACGAGGCTAGGAGCTATAAAAGAGATTAATCTGTTGACTATGCATTTACGTCATAAATATTAGATTAATGATTTTCATTGTGTTCTTATTCCAATAAAGAACTTGATGTGGAGCTTTATTCTAACTGTTGCTATGTACATAAGATTTTCTCTAAAATAAGTTGGAATTCATATCTTGTTTTCAATAACATGAAATATAGGTGAATGGCATTATAAAGTTTGATTCTTTATTGATACTTAAATCAAATGCAGTGCATACATATATAGTTCATGTATTCAGAGATGGCGTAAATCAATTGCTTTGACATCACTTTTCCTTCGTTTTGTGTTTTTCAATGATCGTCTATAATTTGTTATAATGAGATGAAGTGGAAACATGAATACAAATGAATGATTATTTTGACCCTCAAAAAGCTGTATTATGTATAAAGTTGCTAAATAATTCTCATTGACATTAACATGGTCAATCCATTTGTAGACTTGTGTTCATACGTGTTGGTACTAATTTGTATATCTACATGTTCACGCAGATACATGGGTACAATAACTGGCATTAGTGACCTGGACTCTGTTCGATGGCCAAATTCCCATTGGCGCTCAGTCAAGGTTTGTCTAGAATTTATGAGATATCTCATTTATGTGATATAGTTATAAAAAAATCGATAATATCTTGCTTAAAAAACAGTTTGTCTCATTAGGGGTTGAGGAAGGATTTTAAAAATGGTTTTTTCTTGAGATGCAGGTTGGCTGGGATGAATCCACAGCAGGAGAGAGGCAACCACGGGTGTCTTTGTGGGAAATTGAGCCATTAACAACATTTCCAATGTATCCATCTCCATTCCCCCTTAGGCTCAAGAGACCATGGCCTCCAGGAATGCCTTCATTCCATGGTATGCTTCTTGCCAAATATTAGTGCACTGTGTGATGACCTGATTTATTTTCAACTTAAAAGGCAGTTTTACATTTCTAAGTCAATTTCATTTATGTATCAACGGATTGACTCTCCCCTATGGATTGTAGCAGGTTTGAAGGATGATGATTTTGGTTTAAATTCTTCACTAATGTGGCTTCGAGACACAGACAGAGGTCTTCCATCTCTTAATTTTCCGGGGATTGGTGTTAGTCCTTGGATGCAGCCAAGGCTTGATCCCTCAATGGTGAATTATCAAACAGACGTATACCAAGCTATGGCCGCCGCTGCACTTCAGGATATGTGGACTTCAGATCCTTCCAAACAACATCCTACTTCCTTACTTCAATTTCAGCAACCACAGAACTTCCTGAATAGGACTTCTCCCTCAGTGCAGACTCAGATCTTGCAGCAGTCTCAGTCTCAGCAATCGTTTCCAAATAGTCAAGAAATACCACATCCATCTCAATCTCAGGCTCAAAGTATAACACATTTTCAGCAGCATTTGCAGCATCAGCATTCATTCAATAATCAGAATCAGCATCATCTTCTACAGCAGCAACAACAACAGCAACAATCACAACAACCACAGCAGCAACAATCACAACAACCACAACAGCAACAACAGCAGCTGCAGCAGCAACAAGTGGTTGATCATCAGCAGATTTCAAGTGCTGTCTCTTCAATGTCTCAGTTTGTTTCAGCACCTCAATCCCAATCGCCGCCCATGCAAGCTATCTCTTCACTGGGACATCAGCAGAGTTTTTCTGATTCAAACGGGAACCCTGTGACTAATGCTATTGTTTCTCCCCTGCATAGTATTTTGGGTTCATTTCCCCAGGATGAAACATCTCACCTTCTCAATCTTCCTAGAACATCATGGGTTCCTGTTCAACCTTCAACTGCATGGCCACCCTCCAAACGTGTTGCAGTGGATCCTCTCCTTCATTCTGGGGCATCTCAATGTGTTCTGCCTCAAGTGGAACAGTTGGGGCAACCACAGAGTACCATGGCTCAAAATGCAATTACATTGCCACCCTTTCCTAGTAGGGAGTGTGCTATAGAAGGAAGCACTGATCCGCAAAATCATCTTTTGTTTGGAGTTAATATAGAGCCCTCATCACTGCTAATGCATAATGGGTTGTCAAGCCTCAAGGGAGTTAGCAGCAACTGTGGCCCACCAACTATACCTTTCCAATCATCTAATTACCTGAACACCCCAAGCACTGATTCTTCAATGAATCCTGGAATGACACACAATATTGGTGATTCGGGCTTCCTGCAAACCTCAGAAAATGGAGGGCAAGGAAACCCACCGATCAAAACCTTTGTGAAGGTGAGTTTTTCCTGTGGTTGTATTTTCTTCACATTTAAATGTTTTACATTTTTCTCTTGCTATGTTTTTGTGGTTCACAATAAAAGTGGCCTATTAATAGTCTTGACTTTTATTTTGCATATATATTTTTTTGACAGGTTTACAAATCGGGGTCCTTCGGAAGATCATTAGATATTACGAAATTCACCAGCTACCATGAGCTACGCGGTGAGCTTGCTCGCATGTTTGGCCTTGAAGGTGAGTTGGAGGACCCTGTGAGATCAGGCTGGCAGCTTGTATTCGTCGACCAAGAGAATGATGTTCTTCTCCTCGGTGATGGCCCATGGCCGTAAGTATTCTTGGTTTCTTTTCTTTCCAAATGAAATCCTATGGCACTTAAGAATATGTGTGTAGATAATTTTCATTGTTTACCATGTGTTTTTATCCTTAGTGGTGATAGCTTGTATATTCTGGATTTCATTTCTTCTCTTTAATTTTTGTGATAGAGCAAATGACCGATTGACCAGGTTCTCTTCTCACACCTTTAATTTCATACATGTTTTGGTGTAACAGGGAATTTGTAAATAGTGTAGGGTGCATCAAGATACTTTCCCCTCAGGAAGTGCAGCAAATGGGCAACAATGGTCTAGAGCTTCTTAACTCAGTACCAATCCAGAGGCTCTCTAGTGGCATGTGTGATGACTATGCAGGCCATGAGGACCCAAGAAGTATTAGCACTGGGATAACAACTGTGGGTTCTTTAAACTATTAATGATATGACAGTCAATACTATGAATCTCTTCTCTCACTTGTATTATTACTCCTTCTCCACCCTTTGTCAATGGTGGGAATGGGAAGTACTTCCTAGTTGTAGTTTATAGGCTACTTGTAAGCCTTTTGTTTTTGTTTTCATGTTTTTGCTGCTTAGGACCATTTATAAGCTAAACATGTAACTATATGGCATCTTGTCATTGTCAATGTGCTATCTACAATATATTGATTACTTGATCTTTTAGAAGCTCATCGTATGAAGAGTGAAGATAACTCTATGAAGAGTGAAGATAACTCGCTTTCCCTATCTCAGGATAATTATGTTACTTTCTTTTACTCTTGACTTTGATCATTGGGAGCATGTATAATGTATATATGACCAAGAGTTTACTTGACAGGTAAAGGTAAATATTATACTTCACTGCTAAACCTTATCAGTTATGTAGATTAAGTGGAGGATAATAAAGGAAATTTGAGTGTTGGACTTATCAAGCTTTTTGACATCTAAACATCTTGGGAACTGTTGATGTGACACTTAAAACATGAAGAGGACACCAAAACCATGTGATGTGTCTCTCTTAACATAAAAGGACGGTGAACAGATCACTTTGTGCTTCCATTAATGTGAAAGTGGCCTGTTTTGTATTCTTCTTGGTTTTGGCCATGCACCCTTTTCACTTTACTTGTGATGGATATGATTCATGAATTGCAAAACTGAAAGCTGTGTATTTGTCCATTTCAAGCTTGTTTATTCCTCCACGTACTATGTATATGGAATCTGGAATCTGAAACCTAAAAGCATCCAAGTTTTGTGCCACCACTAAGGTATCCTTTCTTTGAGAGCTTGACAATTTGTTTTCTTAATGATGGTAGTCGGTTCATTGCTACTTTCAAATCACTTACCTAACTATGAGGATCGCCAACAGTTGCTAATTGCTCCAGCTAAAGATAACTCAATAAATCTTATGAAGTATAGTTTTGGTTAAAGATATTCTATGTACAAATTCTACACAACTATACCTTGCCTACACAGGTATACCTTAACTGATAGGAGGAGGCAAAGGAGAAATGGCAAATATACGTATTGACTCCATTTTCAGAAAGTTTTAAGCATATTAGTAAATTATTCATAATAACTATTAAATGTGGTGGTAGGTTATCAACAAATTCATAGTTTCTCTAATAATTTCAGTGACTTGCCGTGTACAAATTTGTGCATTGCCATTTTTAACATGCCAGGAGGATTAACTAGAAATACAAAATTTACCTTAATTTTTTTAAAAACCTGTTCTTACAATTTATTACCATTTGACAGGTAAATGTTGTCTAAAAATTTAAGATAATATTTTTATAATTGGGTAGACCGACCACAACTTCTCAAACTTGTATTGTTTTTAATAAATTTTCAACAGTACTTCTGAATTTGTTACCGAAAGTTATCTATAAAATGTTTAATTAGTGGTTCTCGGTGATTTTAAGTTGTTGCATAGACATAACACTTTGCAAATGTAAAAAAATATTCCCCTTAATATTAAAGTTATAGATAACTTGGTGCTAGTACTATCTTCAATGATATTTTTGTTTTGTGTACAATTGTTGAAATGAGGTTAGAATCTTAGATTAAAAACATATAATCCAAAATACTCTAATCTATTCTAAGTAAAGACATTTTTTTTTTTTATAATAGCAATAATTATAACTAATTTTAAATATATTTTCTTTAACACTCCATTTATATAATAGCCTTAATTTAAAGGAAATGTCACACAGATGAGAAGAAGAAACAAAGCCACGGAGTATAATGTTACTCCTTGCAAACATAAAAAAAAATCAGGAAAGGATTAAGGCACACCACGATGCCAGATAAAAGGTGAATTAAGAGATTAACAGTAATTCAGATAAAACTCAAGACAAGGCAATACATGAGCCTTAGCCCTAAATGAAAGCTGAAAATCCATCCCAGAGAGGCTACGCAACGACATCACCGTTTTCCTGTTGACCATGGGGAGTTTTTGCATTTGCTCACATCAATAAATTGATGATCATTGCAAATAGGAGAAACCACACACAGGAATACAAACAAGCAGAAGGGTAAGCTAAAGTAGAAAACAGTTTATCATACAGTTATATACATCTCCATAATCCAAAATGCATATGTCACCCGATCATGTTATGACTTGCACATAATACGCTAAGACTCGAGACACGACTCATCCGGATACATATAATTAGTCAGATTCAGTGGATGCTTGCACTTGTGGTGGACTTCCTTGCTCTACCGAGCTAATTGTTACAATGTCTCATCCCCCATACACAAGGTTAGCCCTTAATGGGTTCCAGGCCTCCTACTACTCTCACCACTAGAGTCAGTACGCTCTATGTGAGACTAATTGACTCTTTAGAGTGTCAGGATGCAACATTATCTTGAATCCTTACTAAATTATATAGATGGGGCACCACCATGAACTCTCACTAACAGGGGTCATGGAATTACGTTCCGACCAACTTAGGCATCACCATGAGGTCTCACCTAGAAGCTCATGGAATTACGCCCTAACCAATGAGGCACCACCACGAAACTATCGTGGAATTACGTCCTAACCACATACAAATCATGTTCCACCAACCAAGTAAATCATGCATATCAATCTCATGCTAACCTTTATAACCAACCTTCATTCATATTCCATGCCAAAACCATACCAAACTCATCATTCTAAATCCATGAACTAATCCATACATGCGACATCACTCAAAACATACTTTAACATACTAATCCAACCCAAACAAGTGGCATACATCCAAGAACAGAGGAAAAGCACAAAAAAACACTCTCTCACCCAGCTTCTCGCTCAGGCAGAAACGTCTAGCTCAGGTGAGAGTTTTCCCTCACTCAAGTGAGCTCCCTTTCCCTAGGCGAGAACTCGAAAAGAGGAACAGGTAGCATTCGCGTTCTCTCGCTTGGGCGAGACCTCCTCGCCTGAGCGAGATGGCTCTCGCTCAAATCAGGAGCTCGTCGCCTGAGCGACAGCTTGCGTAAACTCTAGGGAGAAACCCCTAATGCTCTCGCTTGGGCGAGTCTGGCTCGTCTAGGCGAAAATACCAGGGTCCTCTAGTGTTCTTGTGTGTACAACCAAGGATTCACAACCAAACAGAGTTTTAGCATTTTTCAAGCACTCACAACATCACATAAGCCATAATAACATAAAACGATACTAAAGCAAGCATAAAATCGAAGAACAGGCAAAACCCTAGCTTCCCTTACTTGGAAATAGGCTAATATTAGACTTTGACCCTTAAGCTAAAGAACCTAGTAGCTCCAGGAGCAGATTCACGAACTGGAACAACGACATAGAAACAGGGTTACTATTGTGAACCCTAACAAAAACCACGAAAACAAACTCAGAATGGAAGGAGTACGGTTCAAGGACAACCTTACGTGAGACGAGGTGAGCTTTAGAGCTAGCACGAACAAGCGGGAACCTAACCCTAGCAGAGCTCTGTTTTAGGGAAAAGGGAGAGAAGTGAGTGCTGTTTTTGCAAAGTGAGGACAAATTGAGAGGGTTTGACTTTCTTAGGGGCCTTGGACACCTTATGGGCCAGCCCTTAGGCCCATTAGATTGGGGCAACCCTTAAACATTAGGGTAAAGAATATAAATGGGCCTTACATTCTCCCCAACAACAAAAAATTTCGACCTCAAAAATACCAAGGAAACAAATGCGGATGGGACTTCCTCATATCCTCCTCTAACTCCCACGTAGAGTCACCTGTCCTCCGATCCCAGATGACCTTGACAAGATTGACTGGTTTTCCTCGACGTTCCTCTACTCGGCTATCCTTTAAAGCCACGGGTGGTACTTCCATAGTGAGATTCTCCGTAATCTGAACATCCTCAGCTTCTAACACATGAGATGGATCAAAGACATACTTCCTCAACTGTGACACGTGGAACACCGAATGGAGGTTTGCCAACTGAGGAGGCAAAGTAATCTCGTAAGCCATTGGCCCAATCCTCCTCGAGATCTGATAGGGACCAAGGAACTTAGGAGAGAGCTTCCTTGAGCAGAGAGCCCTTCCCATACCAGTGGTTCGGGTCACCCTCAAAAATACATGATCTCTAGCCGCGAATTCCAAGGGTCTCCTCCTACGATCTGCATAAGCCTTCTGCCTACTCTGAGAGGCCTGCATCCTATCTCTCACCATTCTTACCTTTTCAGTAGTTTGTTCCAACAACTTTGGTCCCACAAGTACTGCTTCCCCATCTTGATACCAACATAGGGGGGTTCTATACTTTCTACCATAAAGGGCTTCATATGGCGCCATGCCAATACTCGCATGAAAACTGTTGTTGTAGGTAAACTCTATCAAAGATAGGACTTCATCCCAAGCACCCAGATGATCCAGCACGCATGTCCTCAACAAATCCTCAAGTGATTGGATCATTCTCTCAGACTGACCATCTGTCTAGGATGGTAAGCTGAACTCATGGTTAGTTTACTACCCAACGCACTCTGTAGCGTCTGCCAAAACCGGGAAGTGAACCGCGAATCTCTATCTGAAACGATGTTCGAAGGCATCCCGTGTAACCTCACAGTCTCCTTAATGTATAGCTGGGCCAACTTGGCCATAGACATCCTCAGGTTCATTGCTAAGAAATGAGCAGTCTTGGTCAATCGGTTTACTATAACCCAGATGGTGTCATGCCCCCTAAAAGTTCGTGGCAAATGGGTCACAAAATTCATAGAGATGTTATCTCATTTTCACACTAGTATTTCCAAGGGTTGTAGGATCCCACCAGGTCTCTAATGCTCAACCTTCGCCTTCTGACATGTCAAACAAGATGATACAAATTGAGCTACATCTTTCTTCATTCCCTGCCACCAGAAGGTTTCCTTGAGATCTTGGTACATCTTAGTCATGCCAAGATGCAAGCTAAGATGACTCTTGTGCCCTTTCTCAAGGATTAACCTTTTTACCTCAGTATCATCGGGTATACACACCCTACTATGGAACCTCAGTATGCCATCATTACCCAAAGCAAAATCCTTTGCCTCACTTGACCCAAGTTGCTCTCTTATTCTGTTCAAACTAACATCCAACAACTGTCTTTCTCTGACTGAGTCCAGGAAGTCATTAGATATAGTTAGGTTACTACATCTAATGAATTCGGATTCCAGCTCCACCTGCAACTTCATATTCATGAACTTCTCCAGCAGTTCCACCTCCTTGATCATAAGGTGTGTAGTATGTATAGTCTTCCTACTCAAGGCATTTGTTACCACATTTGCCTTCCTCAGATGGTATAGCAGTTCAAAATCATAGTCCTTCAGAAATTCCATCCACCTCATTTGCCTCATGTTCATCTCCTTTTGATCAAACAAGTACTTGAGGCTTTTGTGATCACTGAACACACGAAACTGAGCACCATAAAGATAGTGCCTCCAGATCTTCAAGGCGAACACGATGGCTGCTAACTCTAGGTCATGAGTGGGGTAGTTTCTCTCATGCACCTTGAGTTGCCTCGAAGCATATGCCACTACCTTCTTCTCCTGCATCAACTCATAACCCAACCCTAGATGAGAGACATCACAATAAACCTCAAAGGATTTTCCAACATCAGGAATCACCAGGATTAGAGCACTCGTCAACCTCCGCTTAAGCTCTTTTAAGCTTTTCTCGCACTTATCCGTCCAAGTAAAAGGTTAGTCCTTTTGGGTAAGTTGTGTTAGAGGCGCCACTATCTTGGAGAATCCTTCTATGAATCTCCTATAGTAGCCAGCAAAACCCACAAAGCTCCTGATCTTCGTTACTGACTTGGGACTTTCCCACTTTACCACTGTCTCTACCTTTGTTGAATCCACCGCTATCCCCTAAGCAGATATCACATGTCCCAGAAATTGCACTTCATCCATCCAGAACTCGCACTTGGACAATTTAGCATACAACTGCTTCTCTCTCAAAACACTAATCACCAACCTCAGGTGTTCTGCATGTTCCTCCCGAGTCCTGAAATAGATAAGTATGTCATCTATGAAGACTACAATGAACTTATCCAAGAAGGGCCTGAAGATCCGGTTCATGTAGTCCATAAACACAGCCGGAGCGTTGGTCACACCGAAGGGCATCACCACATACTTGTAGTGGCCATATCGGGACCTGAAGGTCGTCTTCTGCACATCATCCGCCTTCACTAATATTTGATGATATCCCAACCGCAAATCTATCTTCGAGAACACCGATGACCTATGCAACTAATCCATCGGGTCATCTATTCTCGGGAGGGGATACTTATTCTTGATTGTCATTTGTTCAGTTGCCAATAGTCCACACACAGACGTGAACTCCCATCCTTCTTCTTCACCAACAACACTAGTGCTCCCCAAGGTGAAGTACTGGGTCGGATGAACTGCTTTCCCAGTACTCCTCTATCTGCTTCTTGAGTTTCACCAACTCTGCCAGAGCCATACGGTATGGAGCCATCGACACTGGACCGGTTCTTGGCACCAGGTCAATAGAGAACTCCACCTCTCTACTGGGAGGAAACCCTGGTACTTCCTCTGGAAACACATCTTCAAACTCGTGCACTACTGGTATAACTGATGTTCCTTATTCTTTCTCCACCTCTAGGTGTGTAAAAATTATGTAACACTATACGCCATCTTGCAACTCCTTCATAACCCTTTGAGATGATACCAACTTAGGCTCCTTTGAGTCGGGAAACAGTAACCTTTTTTCTCGGCAATCTATAAGAATGTGATTGGCAGAGAGCCAATCTATCCCCAAGATCACCTCTAACTCCTGTATAGGTAAGCAAATCAGATTCACTTTATAGTTGTGTCCCTCTACCTCCACCGGACACCTAGCACACAAGGACGATGTCCTGACCAAACCCGACGCCGGAGTAGATACCACAAGTTCACATAAACATCTAACACAAAGGAGTGTGTCCCTCCAAAATCATACAGAACACAACACTTCACCCCAATAATCACACGATACCCCATAAGAAGGTTACCTGAGGTTGTTGCTTTTGCTCCTGTCATGGCGTAAACTTTGCCCGTCGCCTGAGGCATGTTGCCTTTGTTCCTCTGCTGGTGCTGGGTAGGAGTCTGAATTGGAGGTCATTTCACTGCCCTAGCAAGAGTGGGGCAGTCCTTGCCAAACTGGCCTTCCTTGCCATAGTTATTACATCTGCGATAACCCTCCATACGTGGGCATAAGCTCCTCAGATGCGAGCCTCCACACTGGAAGCACTGCACTCGACCCTGTTGTGTAGGAAAACTCCTATACCCCTGAGACTGATGGGGAGGTCTGTCATACGGTCTCCTCCTCTTCTCATGTCTCGGTTTGGACCCAAACGGTCCTCCAACCCTCTACTGTTGAGAGCGTTGTCCTTCTACTTCATTCTTCAAACTTACGACATCTCCATTCTTCGTCGAGTGGTAGAGTGTAGAAGCGACAAAGGTGCTTGAACTTCTCAACATACTTAGTTACACACTTCCCTCCCTAGGTCAACTAGAGGAATTCCACCTCCTTCGCGTACCTCACACTGTCGGGAAAGTACTCATAAGTTGGGTTTCCAAACTATCTTTTGGATTAATATGGACTCTCGTATGTGCAAAATTCATAGACCATGCAGTTAAAACAAGAATAAAACATAAGAGACTATGTAAAAATATTATATTGAATGAAGAATTCACAAAGAATTAGGAATACATTACACCCAACCCATGTGAATGAGGGAGTTACTTACTCCTAGGCATACTGAATACTAGAGTGATGATGAAATTGAATGTCTCTATCCTTTAGAATACCCTTCTACCTTCAACTGTAGAGATATCAAGTTCTTTCTCTCCAAGTGTGTATTTTTCCCTCTCTCCCCCAAAGGGGTTTTTCCTAAAAAAGGGTGTTTATTTCCCAGGAGGGTTGTTTTTTCACCTTTGTCAAGCCCCTTATTTATAGATTTTTTAAATTGGACTGGACCTACAACTTAGTACTTGATCTTTTAATATCTTGGATATATAAATATATAAATAAATATATATATATATATATATATCTTTTAATCTTCTAAAACTATATATCTTTGAGATATTCTTCAAATATTTTGTCTGTTAATTTGAGTAACCAACTTTGTGGATATCTAATTTTGTTGATATTCTTTTAATATTCAGTATTTCACTGATTCTGTTGATAATCTTCCTAAATCTATGAAGTTTTCACTTATCTGCAAAATATAAACCAAATATTTATCTTTTCTAAATTTATTAAATAAAACCTAAAATATCTATAAAGATAATAATAAAATAAAAATAAAAGAATAAAAATAAACAAAAATAAAAACATGAAAAATGCAAATTATCAATGCCCAAGATGAGATTTTTAGGATTTTGAGTCTACAAACTTCGGAAATGCCTTAGCCTATAAATAGAGGTATCTCCCCTCATATATTTTAACTTTGAGATATGTAATGTGATGTCGCCAAATTATTTTGAGTCACCATACTTGTCTTATAAGTTAAGGCTAGAGCATCCCATGTGGTCTCCTCTAGCCAACCTTATCTAAAGTTGGCCTAACCTCTCGAGAGAACCATCAAACACTTCATAGCCCATTCCCCTTGCTTGAGTCATATAATTTGGAGGGGAGCCATGATCTCATCACATCAAAACCCCCATATGCGCATCATATTTCCACCACCATTAAGTTTTTTATAAACCACCACCCATTTGGGAGTCTCCCATTGGCGTGGGTCATATAGCTTGTAGGATGATGGATCTCCTTGCACGGATTTTGGAAGGAGAAGCTCCTTGATGCAATGAAAATGGAATGGAAGCAAGGTTGAAGGCCATTGAGTTATGGTATGGTGTGGTGGAGATGAAGTTTTAGAAAGAAGAAGTTATCCTAGAGGAAGGAGGCTAGAGTAGATCTAAGGAGATTCCTAGCTCTCATGACTCTCAATAAGGCAAATGTGTGGAATGCACTCAACATCAAGGCATTTACCATTCAAATTAAGAGTAACCTGCATGAGAGCTCTCTTATTTAGCCTAAGGAGAAGGAGGAATTCAGTTAGGCTAAGTTTATGACGTGTGCCGAATTTTTTCTAGATCTAGATCTAGATCTCCTTATTTGGTGGATCAAGTGCCATGTGGCAAATCACACCTTCCACATTTCAACATATGCTCAATGTGTTAAGTGTGGCATGCTTTCTAGGCACCTATTCGGCCAAAGCTTGTTTAATATGGTCGTGAGCCTAATTAAACAACGCTTTGGTGAATTTTTGATCTAATTATTCAAAGCATCAAATATTTACAAATGGTGACCCAATTACATTGGTCGAATTTGCACATGCACTCAAATGTTCATCTAGATTTTAATATCTTCCTTAGCCCATTTGAAAGGTAGCTTGATTCCATTGGGCCTTGAAGGATCTTGACCATCACTAGCATTTTGAATGTTCTTAAGCATTTCTCTAGCTATTGGGCCTTTATTTGGGCTTGGGCCTTATTTTGGTATTAGGCCTTGAAATGGGCTTGGGTCGGATTCATCATCTCCTCCCCCTTGGAAAGGATTTGTCCTCAAATCTTGATGTTCATCATCCATAGATCCTACAAAAGGAATCAAATCAGATATATTGAAAGTGGAATGAACACCATACTCAAAAGGAATATCTATTTGATAAGCATTGTCAATAATCTTCTTGAGTATTTGAAAAGGACCAAGTATAGAAGGCGTGATTGTAAACAACACATCCGTCAGTTTCTTATTTTATTGACTAAGTGAGTTTGTTCTTGGTCTTTTACCACTTATGGAAGTGATAAAAAAATGAAGTACAAACTTATAATGACAACTATTAAACAAAAGTTGAACAATTTTCGGCACAAAAGAAAAAGTATATCCAAAGTAGAGAACAAAAGAAGAAGGTCTTCTTGTATATTTGAAAGTTTCTTGAAGATTAACAAGGCCTAGTTGACAAAAATAATTTTGTGTAGTTTGAGTTAACTCAAACCTAGGATGCAACATTAACTCAAAGTATGATTTTTTAAAATCGTGTGAGGAGTTAAAAATAATAGGAAGGAAAATTGGCTTGAAAAACTCAACAAAAGTAAAGATTGGAGTGGGAGGTGTCGTCAGTAACACGCCCTTTTTTTATAAGGATTTCTTCTTCCTCTTTCGTCATCTTCTCAAGCTCTTCTTTTTCTCTCTCCTCCTTTTCTCTTATAGTCTTTTCATGTTCTTTCATTTCCTCTATATCTCTTCTTTCCTTCTCCTCTTTCTCTTTTTGGTCTCTTTCCCTATTGATTTTCATTTGGACTTGATCCGCAGCCACCTGAGTTGGTGTAAGAGGATGAAAGACAAATTTCTTTTTCTTTTGATAGAAGGTGATTTTGTTAGAAAGACCATTATGGATAACTTGTCTGTCAAAATGCCACAGTCTTCCTAATAAAATGTGACAATTATTCATGGGAACAATATCATATAAAACTTCATCTTTATATTTCCCTATGGAAAATTGTATCTTCACTTGATTTTTAATTATGATATCCCCATCTTCATGTAGGCCATAAAGTTTGTAATGTTTAGGATAGGGTAACATAGCTAAATTCAACTTTTCAACCAATCTAGTACTACAACAATTAGAAGAAGATCCACTGTTCATGATGGCAAAACGTGTATTTTCAAAAATGTTATATCTTGTACAAAAGATATTCTCTTGTGATGGATCATGGTCATCTTTTTGTGAGAGATGCCCACTTTGACAAGTAACTCTCTTTCTTGGAGGAGACTTGGTACTTATGGTGATCTTAAGAAATTTAAGCACTTTACAAAAAAAGTGTAGCAAATGAACTTTCACAATTTCACCTCCAAGTAAGCGAGGTGAATCACTTGGACTTCTTAAGTACCAAAGCTTGTCCTTTCCAAGGTTGCTCTTGCTACTTACTCAAATGTTCACACAAATGTGCAAGTTATAAATGGTAAGGTCACTTGAGACTAAGTGACACACACTCAAGAAGCACAAAGAGAACAAGAAAATTAACACTAAACAGACCTCTAAATGGCAAGATTTTAGAGACTTTGATCTCTTGAATCAAACCACTAAACGTAAAGCAAGAAATCTAGACCATGTGGCCTGAGAAAGCACTCAGAACAAATATTCCTAAGACAGCTAAGTAGGCCATAATTATAATGGAAAGATTAAAGCAAATTTGGTGCACAAATGGAGGCAACTCAAGACCAAGATAAGCTAGTAAAATGAGACCAAATCAAAAGCTATAAGCCTTAAAATTTGGTGCCATTTTAGTCCAAATTTTCACAAGCAAAGGTGGCTCCAAATGTACCAAAGAAAGTGCTCAAAAGGAGATATAACAAAGAATTACAATAATGGTTAAAACAAGAGTGGATGGACTCCAAAAGTGTGCCTCTAAAGGAACTCAAATCTGGCCAAAATTGTGGACAAACTGAGACCAATTATGCTGTCAAAATGAAGGCACCTAAAAGCCTTCTTGTTGATTTTAAATGCCTCACTTGATGTCCAATGCTTAGGCACTAATGTGTCACCTTTGAATAACCACAAACAAGGAAGAATGGATGTCCAAAATCACAAAACAACAACATAAACCTGCAGTACACAAATCAAGGAAAAACAATTATGCCAAGCAAATAAGTTAGCACTCTCTCACAAAAAATATGGTTCAAGACTCACTTAGGGAAAGAAATGAAAGAGACACTTAACTACTACATTTCCTAACTATAGTGACATTTACTTGGTAACATTTCTTAAAAATGTTACTATACATATATTATAGTTACATTTTTCTTAAAAATGTTACTATAAAAAATGTTAACCCTAATATTGTAACACTTTTAACAATGTCATGGTAGATTACTACATTCTCCTTACCTTTAGTAAGATTTTATTATCATAAATATTAAAAATGTTATTGTAGATCAATTTTACAAATTATAGTAAGGTTTTTAAATAAATATTATTATAAATTATATTAAGTTATATTTTAAATAAATGTTATTATAAATTATTAGTTATATTAATATTTATATATTAACATTCATTATAAGATTTATTAATTTTAGTTATATTTTTCTGATTATATTTATCATTAAAAATGTTATTGAATATAAATTTTATATGTTGACTTTTTTTAAATATATTACTATAAATAGTATTAGTAATAATATTGTAACATTTTTTAAAAATGTTATCGTAGATAAATTGATGATATCATTTGAATAAAGAAATGTGAGTGTGGTTTTCGATTACAAAATGTATTGTATAATAAAAATGTGTTTTGTTCCTTCTCTATCATTTGTTTACTCTCTTTCGTTCTTCTCACTCGCTTAGCTCTCATCACTTTCACCGTTCGTGGCCACTAGTTTCGTTCATCTCTCGTTGCAGTTTAGTTCATCACCATTGGTTTTGATGACCTCTTCCTCAACCACTAGTTCGTGTTTCAATTTCACTCTCTCATGTTTTGTTATGCTATTTTTTCGCCATTTTTATTTCTAACAACTAGGTTTGAAATGGTTTTGTATTCTACTCTTTTAGTGGCTTTACTCATCTTTCACCACCATAGTTTGCCTTTGATTAGGGTTTTCTCGTTCTAATTGAGTTGTTGTGTTGGGAAGAGTTAATGTTTTAAGATCTAATTTGTGGTTGTATTGCTTTGAGGTTTTTCCAACATTTTGTCGAATCTCCAAAGTCTAGACGAAATTCTACATGCAAATGTAGGAAAGTTTAATCTAAAATCTCACTTCCCAAGTTGTAGGTGTAAAGGCAAAAAAGAGTGAAAGTAGGGAAGTGGAGACTTTAATACCTATGAAGATTGCATTTGTTTGGTCAACTTTGATTTGTTTATTAGTTATTTAGTTTTGTCAACTGTTGGATTAACCTTGATGATAATTCTTTGATTTTGGCGATTAATTGGATAAATTTTGATATTGTATATTTCAAATAAGTGCATTGTTCTGGTATGAATTTTGGCCATCTTGGAACGGGCAAATGGTAAGCAACCTTAGCTTCTTGGTTGACTTGGAGTTGATTGTTTGTGTACTTTAATATAAAAATTGATGCCATCCGAGAACTTAATGTGATTTTTGATGTTCAATTGTTTTTCAGCTAAAAATACCTCAGCTTGTTGCCTAAAAGTTTGCTCAACTAGACTTTTGTGCACTTATGCTATTTTGGCAACTTGTTGTGTTGTTTTTAATGTACCAAGTTATATGCATATTCTTTTTTGTCTATTGGTTATTTTGAACATAAAATTTCAAAGTCAAGTAGATTTATGGCTAGTGGTGAGAAAGAAAAACCATCATTGCTGGCCAAGAATGTTAAAGTGTCATTTACAAGTGGTTCTATGGTTGAAATCCTTGATGAGTTGGAAGAAATTGCATCAAGACCTAGTCAAACTCCAACACTCCACTACATTAGTTAGTTATTTCTTTTTGTTCATTCAAGTATGTAGTAATTTATTATATATGTAATAAGATGTTATTTCTTAATTTATACTTAATTAACAGGTTCTACTAGTAAGAGAAAAAAAGGTCCTACCAAATGTCTCAAGATTCATGGCTTGAGATATGATGAGCGTTTACTAGTTAAACTTAATGTCCTAGGCCAACCTGTTGGCATTTATCAAGCTATATTTATTGATGCTTACATTAATTATTGATGTCTTTTATTCATTCTTAAGAAATTTAATATTAATTGAGCTTCTTATTTATGATATTTGAATCAAGAATTAGAGTCTCATTTCAATGCAGCAACTAAACGCAAAAGAAAACTACCTT
>Ga0099822_1001224_pt1 | contig 29134 bp, 23 predicted proteins | sample CowpeawhiteBW_FD_76839 | JGI IMG/M metagenome (GOLD analysis project Ga0099822, IMG submission 76839) | Root nodule microbial communities of legume samples collected from California USA - Cow pea white BW | ecosystem: Host-associated > Plants > Roots > Nodule | place: USA: California | collected... | reverse complement strand
TTTTTTTATATTTTATATTTCAGAATATTTTTTTTTATATATAATATAAAAAATAAACATCTATCTAATATATATATATATATATATATATATATATATATATATATATTAATTGACATAAATAATATGATAATAATAAATAAATTCTACATCTTGAAAAATAGGTTTAAAAAATTCTTTTAATCAACTAATTTAATATAATTTGTGAAAATATTCAAGACAATAAAATTTATTATTAATAAGAATTCAACCTATTATCACTGAAAATAATAATTCATTTTTTTAAAATTGATATTTATGATCAATATTTTACATTTTTTAAAAAAATATATAAACATAATTGAAATTAATAATACACAAAGAAATAACATTAATTTTAATATAAATTAAAGCTTTTATATTAACTTATAGCATTTGGTTATTTTTTAAATTATTTAAAGTTAAAACTTATTAATTTTATTCTGATACAAACTTAAATTATTAATAATAGTAACTTTGAAATATTATTTAAATTAAAAATAAAAATATTTTTAATATAGTACTAAAATTGCTTTATTATGTAAAATATTTAAATTTCTATTTGAGAAAAAAATTTCAATTTATTAACTATAAATATATGTTTAAAAAATTCTAACTCTAAACATTCTTTTCTCTAGAAAAATAAAGGAAAAACTAGCCTAATTGAGATGTGAGCTCCACTGACACAACACAAACCAACTCGGAATTAGACTTCTTGAAGATGAGGTTTTGAATCGAAGAAAAAATAAATAAAGGATTGGGGGTGGATAAAGAATATAGGTTTAATTACTATTTTCTCTGTTTTTTTCAAAAATGTTAAATTTATCTTCTAATTTTTCAATTTTAATTTTATCTCAAATTTTAAAAAGATTAAAATCAAATTAAAAGTAAAAAGAATTGAAACACCAACTTATATTTGAAGGCAGAAACGACAAGAATAATTAAATTTTTTTATATAAGCTTAATTAATTGAAGTTAGGTTAATAAATGATGATTGGGAGACAGTTAGCCTTGAACATGGTGGTTGGTATTAGATAGGTCATTAATCGATTCACAACTAACTGTCATATTCATATCAAGAATTTTCCGTAGTCAAACCTATTGATGAGATGCTACTTACTTATTATCCAACAGAGAAAGTTTACAAGATCGATCCATTCTTATATTTTTAGTTAAACTATTTTGTTCTCTATTTTTTTAAGTCTTAATTTGAGTCTGATTTAAGTAATTATATATATATATATATATATATATATATATATATTTTAAATTGTTTTAAACAAAATTTGTTTGATTTGAATAATTAATATAGTTTTAATGTTAATTTTGATGAAATTTTTTTAATTGTTTTAAAAAATTTAATTAAAAATAAATAAATAAAAATCATAAAAGGAAAACAGAAAAACAAATTCAAACAAAAAAATAGCATGCCAACAACTATTAATTAAAGTGAATTTAAAAATAAAATTAAGTGAAAATTAAACGTTTTGTTGATAGTTAAAATTCTTATTTAAAATTTGAAATGGTTAAACTAATTTAATGAAAATAAAAATATTTCTTATATGATATATTTTTGAGTAACTATAATTTAGTTTTTCTATTAGTTTTAAACATTTATAATTGTTTATTTAATTACCAATCGGTTGGATTACGTCTCTGGTGTAAATCATTATATTTTCATTTTTTTTTGTAATAATAATCAATTATATAAAATGTATTTAAAAAATGTTATCAATTATTATCTATTAATAATAGATTAAAAGCTATCCTTAATATAAGATTACTATCCATTTTAAAAAAGGTACGTTTGAAGAATTGTTCATTGTTAATTTTTACTTGATTAGAATTACAAAAAATCCTTTTATAATCATGTTATTAGTAATTTAACTCTTTTATAATTATGTTATTATTAATCTAATTATCCTGTGAAGTTCTTTGATTATATCTTTCATGTACAAAATTAAACCCAAGATCTTATTTAAAAAAAAAAAGTTTAATTTCACATTAGAATTGCCCTATTAAACAAAATGAAATAACCCTGACAAATAAAAAAAATATTAAAGAAAAGGAAGAGTTATAAAAAAATCACAAATTTTATTCAAATAATTTCACTGTATCACATCATTTCTATACAATTCTCATAGGTTTTGTTTGGTAAACATTTTAGTAAAATTTTCTTATTTATTACTTTTCCTAACATATGAGAAAGGAAAATTATATATAAAATAAGATGAAGAGTGGAAGAATTAATGGTCCTTATAATATTTAGTTTGCATTAAAGTTGCACAATCTAACATGTAAAACCTCACTCTAAAATCCACACTTAGTTTTTCCACCTTCAACTCTTTCCATCATCATTCTCCTTTTTATTTGTTTTTTCCTTACCTTTCAGGCTTAGTTCCACGGATTTACTGAAGATGGATTTTGAATATATTTTGGGGGGAATTACAGCTTCTACTATGGTTCTTCTGTTTGTTCTATTCAGTTCTGCATCAAAGAAGGAGGCCAAAGCTTTAGTACATGCAGAAAACAATGGTAGCAGTATGATAACAGCAAAACCAGAAACTGGAAACCAACATCAAGAAATTTCACCAACCACCGACATCATCATTGTCGGTGCTGGAGTTGCTGGCGCAGCCCTTGCTTACACACTTGGCAAGGTAGAACAAAGTGGAAACCTTTTCTTTTCATATGTGTAATGTCTTTTGCCAAAATCTTTTTGACACACACACATGTTTGAGAGCAAGAAAGGTTCAAGAGGTCGGAAGAAAGAAAGAAGAATATTCTTCAAGTTTAATTTATACAGACTTCATAAAACATTTCTTCTAAAGATTATATCTCATACACTTCTACTTTTCTTGAATGTTTTTTCTTACAACCAGAAAAAAAAAACATAAAAAGTTAAAAAGAATTGAATATTTTGTATTCCTCTGAATGTTCTTAGAACCACACCACAAAACATATGTAGTCAGATTCATATGTATAGTTGTGCATGTTCTGGGTCATATTTTTGGATGGACTAAAAGATTTTTAATTACAGTTATTGTTGTAAGAGGATATGAACGATGTTGATATATGGTTGTTGTTTCAGGAAGGAAGAAGAGTGCATGTTATCGAAAGGGACTTGACTGAACAAGACAGGATTGTGGGGGAATTGCTACAACCTGGAGGTTATCTCAAGCTAATTGAATTGGATCTCCAAGGTAACCAAGCACCATGTTTGTACCAAACTATTGATGGATGAAAAATTGTATGAGAATTGTTGTAATCAATCATTTTTAGGTGTAAAGAATCCATTTTCCTCTGTTGGTCAAATTCAAGAATCTTATTAACTGATGAATGTTGTGAGTTGTTGCAGATTGTGTGGGTGAGATTGATGCTCAACAAGTCTTTGGCTATGCTCTTTACAAGGATGGGAAAAATACTAAACTTTCTTATCCCTTGGAAAAGTTTGACTCTGATGTTTCCGGAAGAAGCTTCCACAATGGCCGTTTCATACAGAGAATGCGAGAAAAGGCTTCAACTCTTCCAAAGTAGTACATGAAAAAAATGTTTCTGAAATGGATTTTATTTTTATTGAGTCATTTCCTTCCTTTGCATGCCCTAATTGTTCCAAATTCTGTGCAGTGTAAAATTAGAACAAGGGACTGTCACATCTCTGCTAGAAGAAAATGGAATCGTCAAAGGGGTAAACTACAAAACCAGAAACGGACAAGAGGTCACAGCTAAGGCTCCACTCACTATAGTATGTGATGGTTGTTTTTCCAACTTGAGACGTTCTCTTTGCAACCCACAGGTAAACACACCAAGTTTTTCTCTTTCTTTATCATATCACCAACCCAAAGTATTCATTAGTTTTATCGATGATCAATTGAAGAACTTGATCAAACACTTTTAATAATAAAGATTTTGCTCTTAATACACACTGTATCTATCTTGTTATCTTTAAGATAACTGAATTAAGACACACATTGTATCCTATATTCAAAACATACCTGTGCATCACTAGTAATGGTTAAGAATAATTTAACAGTGTGTTTTCTGCTTAACTTACCTAGTAGTGAAATGGGTTTATTTCTTTATTTATTCAGGTTGATGTAGCATCTCATTTTGTTGGTCTGGTCCTAGAGAACTGCAATCTTCCATATGCAAACCACGGACACGTTATCTTGGGTGATCCTTCTCCCATTTTGTTTTATCCCATAAGTAGCACTGAGATTCGGTGTCTGGTTGATGTGCCTGCTGGCAAAAAATTACCTTCCCTTGGTAATGGTGAAATGGCTCGTTATTTGAAAACAGTTGTAGCTCCACAGGTACAAACAAATATCCTAGTCTTTGGTTTGACATAACATTACAAACTATCAACTAACAGAAATTTGTGTGTTTCAGGTTCCCCCAGAGTTGCATGCATCTTTTATAGCAGCAGTTGACAAAGGAAACATAAGAAGCATGCCAAACAGAAGCATGCCTGCATCTCCGTACCCTACACCTGGTGCCCTTCTAATGGGAGATGCCTTCAACATGCGTCACCCTTTAACCGGAGGAGGAATGACTGTGGCTTTGTCTGACATTGTTTTGCTGAGGAACCTTCTTAGACCCCTCCATGATCTGCATGATGCTAATGCTCTTTGCAAATATCTTGAATCATTCTACACCCTACGCAAGGTTAATATACATTACTTCCTCCTAAATGACTAATCTTCTTTAATTTCATAGTGAATAATAACCAACAGTTAAACTTTTCGTTAATGAAATACCAGTATTGGTTTGAGAAAATGTGACATAGGTGGTTCATGATTGTGTTTGCAGCCAATGGCATCTACAATAAACACTTTAGCTGGGGCATTATACAAGGTGTTTTGTGCATCTCCTGACCCAGCTAGTAAGGAAATGCGCCAGGCTTGTTTTGATTATTTAAGCCTTGGAGGGGTTTTCTCAGATGGACCAATATCTCTACTCTCAGGTCTAAATCCTCGTCCATTAAGCTTGGTTCTTCATTTCTTTGCTGTGGCTATATACAGTGTTGCTCGCTTACTCATACCATTTCCTTCTCCAAATCGCTTGTGGATTGGAGCTAGAATTATTTCTGTGAGTACTTCTTGCATTTTTCTTAACAGTTAAACATGCACCATCTTTCACATATCAACCATGTCCCTTGCTGCAACATTATATTAGTTAATGGTACCTTAAAACTTATGATTTTGAATAAGTTTTGTTGCTGAGATTTGCAGGGTGCCTCTGCTATCATTTTTCCCATTATCAGGGCTGAAGGAATTAGACAAGTGTTCTTCCCTGTGACTGTGCCAGCATATTACAGAACACCTCCTTCCAATTTGCATGATTAAATACAGATCTTGGAAGAAAATACATGCATGAACATATAACCTGTGCCTGCATTCTGTGTAACTGTGATTATACCAACCAAAAAGGATAAATAAGTGAGCCTAGAAGAGAATTTTGGTGAAGGCTCCATATATTAGGGCACTGGTTTTGTCTGTCTGCAATATACATGTTTTTTATGAATACAATTTTCAAATGTATTGTGTCTACTTCAGGACAATACCAAATTTCCAAGATCAATCTTCCATGCAAAAGAGGACAAAATGTTACGCTTTGTTGGTTAGTATATCCACTGATTTGTACTTTCATATAAAAGACACCAATAATATATTTAGTATAAATAAAAATTTAAAATGTGATGTGATAATGAAGCGTGACAGTGGCCACACAAAAAGGGAATGTAAGACACATATACGCACTTAGAAGTTTTTATTTTCAGAAATGATATTTTAACACAATCTTTAGACACACTTTGACACGGACCTACTTGGCTTTTTTAAAAAATAAATTTTAATTTGTTTTTTTATGTTAACTAGGATTTCATTTTTTCATAATGGTTTTGAAAGGCACTTGGTACTTGGTACCGAGTCGCTGTGACTTCCCATATGCGTCTTTCATTTGGTTGTGTGTGCCTTCCATTTCCGTGCTGCATTGGTTCGTTAGGTTCTGTTTTGCATGAAACGGCGATGAATCAGTTGATGTTTTGCATCACTTGGTGCCGGGATCGGTTTCTTTGTGTTTTTCTTCACCTTTTGAATCTCCGCAAAAACCCACCTCACATCTACAATCAGCAACGAAAAAGAAGTTTATGGTCGTTCTATTTCTCCTTTAATCTACCAAAAAGTGATTTTTTTTTTTATTTGGTTATTGCCGAGGTGTATTTCACGGCGTTGAATTCCTTGTTGGGACTAACAAGTATCTAAAGATGGTTGTGAATGTTTCAATTTCAGAAAAATTACTCACATTCACATTGGTGACCGACTTGAAAATAAAAGGAAAGAAAGACAAGTCTGATTTGAAATATATGTGAGAGATAATGAACAAAAGTAGGAGTTATATTCTATTTTTTATATAAATTTTTTCAAACTTTCACTAATTAATTTTTTTTGTCATCCAAATATGAAAAGTATTTTCATGTGCCACAAAAGGAAATATTTATGTTTTTTAAAAATATCTAAAAATTAATTATTATTTTAGAATTAACAAATAAAAATTGGGATAGTTTAAATATTATATATTCTGTTACATTTTATTATAATAAATAACATACGAATAAGATAAAATAACAAATTTCTTCATAAAATATATATCTTATATATTATATATCTCATATTTGTATAACCATAAAATTTCTTAAATCCAAATTCTATAATATAATTATATTATTAATAATGTTTCACATTGTAATTATAGGATTTTTATCGCATGCCAAATAAATTTGCATCAGATCAAAATATTAACTTAAATCAATATATATTATTAAATAAGTCTACATCAAACTTTTCATATCAAAATATTCACTTAAACGAATAATATATACTATTAAGTATTATTAATCAAATAACATCAAATTTTAATTAATTTTTTATTTTTATACTTTAGGAAAGTGCTATAAAAAAATATCAAAAGTATTCGGTAAGTTTATATTAAATTTGGGAGTATTACATTCTTATTTTCATTTTCTTACAAATTATTCCAAAATAGACATTTTATTATTTCTATCCTTAAATTAAATTTTAATAATTTAGAAAAATGTTGAATCGTTAAAAATAATTTAATATCACATTTTATGTTTTTTTGCCGGGATTTAAGTTTTTGTACAAGATGTCTATTTATTATAAATTTGACTATAAAATAATTTATACACAAAAATATTTGTTATTGTAAATTTTAAATCACATAAAGTTAATTATTTATTTTGTACAGGGTCTAAGTTAAATAATAATTTTAATTAGATAAGAAAAGCATACATTTAATCCCAACTCAACTGAGGATAAAGAAGAGAATCTGGTTGTTCTTGACACCTACACCAACACAAAATTCCATCGCCTCTCTCTCCCTCGTCGTCCTCCCCAAGACAGGGATCCCGACTTCCAGCACCACCGTCACTGATCGAAAAGAAACTTCGGTGACGGAGCCTGCCACTGCCACCACCAAAGTTTCAATTGGTCACCCTGCACTTCAACCCTCTTTCAGCTAAAAATCGGTACTTTCTGCTGCATCCATCATTACCATCATCATCTTCTGAACTGTGATTGAAATCCCACCATCTACATGTTTTTGTGCGTTTTAGGGATTTAAGTCTTGATCGTTACTTTTCATGCCATAAAGTTTCTCTGGGATTGGGAATTTGGGATTCAATTTGAAATTCAGAAATCTTTTTTGCAGGGTTTTTCACTTTTGAAGTACAATTGAACAAAAAACACTTGATGGAGTTTGTTGTTGTGACCACATGATTTTAGGTTATTTGATTCATTTTTTCATCGAGAGGGTGTTGGGAACTTAGCAATGTCTGTGATATGTGAAATCATATTTTATTTTTGGCTTTTCACTGCATATTTTGGTTCTTTCCCCTTGCGGACACAAAGCAGCACAGCATTCTGGAGTTGTTTAATTCTTTTTTAAGGTTGTTTGTTCAATTGAAGTCTCATTTCTTTTGTTTTTCTGTTTTGTTTTTGGATAATATGGTCAGACACTCAAATGGATTTGGAGACTGAAAATAGATTAGCTGCTCTCCTTATGAAGGAAGCAGCAGAATTACGGCGGCAGTCTGAAAGGGAAGGTGTTCTAGCTTATCTTCGAAAGCCTGACGTACGGACTCGGCCAAATTCGCGATTCCTCACTGCTACTGTACGTGGAGTTCAACAAGGTTATTTTTAGTCGTATATTTAGACAGAGCTTCATTACTACTGCCCTATTGGCTTGTTATATGGCTGTGCTTCTGAGAAAAGTTGTCAGTTGTGTTCGAATTAGGAAATGATATTTATATTAGTTTCACTGTTTGATGATTGTATTAATAGCCTGTCTTACAATTGATTTTGTGTGGATGCTGAGTGTACCCATGAGTTTAAAACAATTCTTATTCAACTTTAATTTTTGGGGGGATGGTGGGTAGGAAGGCTAAAAGTCCTTAGTATAAGCACACCATTGCGGCCGATGGTGCCATTAGCAACAAATTGCCTATGGCGGTTGGCCAAAAATCTGCCATGTTGTCCATGGCACCACCATTTAAGAAGAATGCTCATGGCTTTATGTGGGAATTGGACATGCAGATTTGTTAGATAGATTGGGGTAGGTATGTTTGGAAGGAAAGGGAAGGGAGGAAATATTTTATTTCTAATAAATATTCCGTAATTTGCTAACTTAAAAAAAATAAGATTTGCATAAACTGGAGAGACTAGAATGGAACCTACCAGAGTTTGGTCACTGAGTAGTGCAGAAAATTTTCGGCAGGAAATAGTACTGCATAGCATTTTGGAACTGGGAAATGCAATTGGAGAAAGAAGAAAATGGTGAACACTTTTAAGATAGTGAACGTGGTATAGTTTTTTCTTTTGGAGAATTTGTGCATTAAAAAGAAATTGTCCGAGAGAAATAAGAAAAGTCACAGAAAAAGTGACAAGGTAATGGTGGAGCGGTAGATGTCATCTTCAGCTGCCTCATTATCATACCTACTAATACATTATAATATGACTTGGGGATAATCGAAACTATTATCGTAAAGTGTAAAAGACAACCGTGCAGATTATAGAAGTTATTGTTAGCATTGGCTGACTCCATATATTCTCCTTTTTCTTTGCATGAACACATAAGAAAAATAGAAAAGAATGCAAAAAATACCCAATATTGTTCCTTTGCTGAGTGTTAAAAGGTACATGAAAAATAAAACGAGAAAAAATCATTTACAGAATTTGTATATCATAACTGATCTATCCATATATTTAGTATAGTTCTTCTTTAAGATAAAGATTTAATGACATTTTCTTACTTTGTCGAAATAGGCAGAGTACCATAATATTTACTGATGAATGAATGATAGTGCAGTTTTTTTTTGGATGACAATTTTTGGTGAATTGAATTGGATTTTGGACAAAGTTGTTAAATAACCATTACAGCATTGCCATAGCATTCCCTCGGCTATATTGAAAACCTCAAAATGTTTATATGGCAGAATTGTGGCCTTCAGCTTTCTATCATTGATAACCTTGATCAAAGGGTATGCCTCAAGTTTTGACTAGCATGACCCTGGGTCTCATGAGTCATGACTACTTTACCCAAGTTGAATACTGGAATTACTTTCATTTCTTTTGATTGTTTGTGACTGACAAATCACCATCCTTCACCTCTGGTTCTGAATCTTTTTCATCCAAGATGATGTCTATATGTTGAGCTGTTAGTTTATTATTAATCATATTAAATTTCTTTTGGTATTCTCTACAGCAAATAGAGCAGTGGAAGTGAATGAAATGTGGCGATTGCGGCAAAAAGAAATTGAGCTTGATAAACGGATTAAAGAAAAATCAATTGATAAAAGAAGTAAAGACAGAAGTCATAGGGATGATAACTTATCAAGAGGCACGGGAAGACATTTTGGTATTGATAACAGCACTAGAACCTCTGCCTCACGTTCAAGTCATAGAGAATATGAGCTGGATAAAAATGATAAAAGCAGCAGTGAAAGAAATCATAAGGATGATAACTCATCAAGAAGACCAGGAAGACATGCTGTAGTGGATAAAAGCTCTAGTGTCTATACTTCATGCCCGAGTGAAAGAGAACATGAACATGGTGTGGAAGGTTTAAAGGATGAAGAGCTTGAAGAGTTTCTGCACTCAAGGTATTATATCTCTCTTATGGCTTTTGTTGTTTATGTGTGTGCTTACTAATAGTATAATATCTCTAATATTTTTTAGAACTAAAGAAACTCCATTTTTGTATTAGGACCAAACGAGGCAGAGGTGCTGTTGGTCCGAGGATGGACGATACTGGACCTTACCTTCCTCCTGATTCAGATGGGGAGCCTGGTACTAGTCCGAATGTAAGGCATCGCCGTGTTATTCTTGGTCCGGAGAAGCCCTTGTCATTGAGGTCATATGATACTTCTGATGAGGAGGAGCTTCATGAAGAAAAGCGGAAAAAGAGTAAAAAGTCTCACTCTAGGAGCGCGGACAAGGAGCATTCTAAGAGGCACAAGTCAAAAGATAAATCTAAGCATAAGAAAAAGAAAAGGGAGGAGAAAAGAAGTAAACATCATCACTAAGGCTCTAACGTAACTTGAGATCAGACGAAGGTAAACTTGCGGATACAGTCAATTTGGATGAAACTCGTGTTTGTACTTAGCACAGATGATTTTCTGTAACATCAAATGCAAATCGAACTTGTTTGGCCACAGAAAAGGTTACTTAGACAACTATCAAACCTTTTAAACTTCAGTTTGGGGACGTAGGTCTCTTGCAAGCGATTAGGTTTCTTAATCCTTCATCAGTTGCTTGTCTTGACCTCATTAGCTTGTTTGGAGCAATTCACCTTGTGTTTCATCATCATCTGGTCAATCTCACTGTCATGAATATCATGGAGATTTTCTTATCTTGTGTTATTATAAACATTATATCTTATCTTCGTCAACCTCTTGAAAATTACAGCAGCACCCCACTTCGTTGGTGGCATTCCTTCCATACCATTCTGAGTCATGGAATTTTTCCAAACTGACAAACCAGAAAATATGTAACATGCAGAAAATTCAATGATGGCACTTTTTTAACTGTATGATGGCACAAATATCAACTTTTGTGTTGTGGGTTTTCCTATCTAGAAAATTATTTTAACACTCATACCAAAGGAGTAAACTTCGTTTCAATAATATACACCCTGACGGGAAGAAAACGTCCAAGTCCTTTTACAGTCCTTTAAGACTATAATTGAAATTGTTGATGACATTTCAAGGTTTAGCCACGGCCTCATTACGCTTCCCAATACTAACAAGATTATTTGCTAAATTTAAGTACTTGATAAGTAACGATATGTAGTAAAGGGGACCGCATATGCAGAAATAGTTCTTAAATTCAAGCGCATTGCAAATGTATACTTGTCTGTTATATACTTTTTAAATACGTGTATAGACAGTTTTTTTTTTTATATAAAAAAGGAAGTGATATTGTCACTTGTTTTCTGTAAAAAGGATGAGAAGGAATAGTAATCTTAGCTATTAAACTCCAAGACTAATCTACATTATCATATGGAAGGATCACTGTCACAAGTCTTCAAAATCATGATCCGTCTCATCAAATATCTCCTCCTACAAAGAAATATTGATGTCAATTCAAGATTCCGTGAGCAAATTTATTTGCTCGAAGTGACCTCAATGAATTTAGTACCTGTAAAAGCTCTTCGATGACATCTTCCATTGTAATTATTCCGACAGCCTCTTCTTTTTCTGGCAGCTTTTGAAGAGAATTTCCATCTATATCCAAAATATCGGAGTACACATTTTTTGACCACTTTCTGCTCTTGGAACCACCCCTCTTCGAATTATTTGAGTTTGAAAAGCTTTTCCATTTATGGTGTGACAATTTGGCTCTTAGACTATTCTCATGGTGAGGCTTATCACCGTCAATATTCACCTTCACATCTCTCACTGAGTGCATTTCAAGCCATTATTATTAGAGATAAGGAGAACTTGTTGTGAGGTGATAAAGTTTTTTTCAGTTTTGAAGAGGAAATCTAAATAAAATGTTAACATAGTTTAATTTGATTACAGGACGTGCTTACTATAGGCGCTATTGTTGAAAGGTTGTTGCTCAGTCTTGTCCCAGTTTTTAACAACGACAGCCATGTGGCTGTGACCCTTTTGGAACTCATTCAAAATATCATACAATGGCATCGATTCTGGAATCCTGTTAATCAAGTAAACTTTCATATATGAACGTATTTTAACATAATATAATGCCATTAATTTCAGTGCTTGCATTTTTCAAGTTACAGTAAATTTGCTAAACATACAACAAAAATACCTTGGAATTCTTCGTAAGGTCACACTTTTCACTGGTGCTTCATCTTCTGGATCAATTGTCAATAAATTCTTTACCTGAAAGTCCATAGTATATTTGTTTAGAGTTAAAAACAAACTTAATGTAAAATCATAAATAGTCTTCTTGGAAGAAAGTCGATATACAAGTTGAATCTCAATGAAATTGATGCAAAACTATTATGTGGATTTTACGCTGTCAATGCAAAATAAATGTTATCGATAGGTTAAAGAAAAACAACAGACTTCATGCATACCAGGATAAGTCCAATAATATTTGTAGGCTGCTCATAATATACAGGGACTCTGCTATGTCCATTCTCCATTATCAGATTCATCAGATACCTTAATTACAGAAAATTATAATAATAACCCTTAATTACAGAAAATTATAAGAAGTACAAAAGCTTTTGAGACACCTTTTGTCCTTACCTATCAAGCTTTGAATTAATATCAACACAAAATGTTTCGGTTAAGAGAGTCATGGCATCACTAGCTATCTTCTCAGAGAGTTCAAGTGCTCCAGCAATGATTGTTGTTTCATGATGTGTCAATTCCCCACCTTTTCCAGCCTGACACAAATCATCATGAGTGTTCAAATGGAGTCTAAACAACTAGAAGAGAAGAAGATAATCCGCAGTTACATTATTCAGATTGGAAAATAAATGGTTTAGAACTGCGGCATACTGTTGAAATAAATGAAGAGCACTGAGGATAAGTCTTCAATTTCAAGAGAAAATGAACAAACAGACTCATAAATCATAAGTGCATGCCTTGTTTCAATCCAAAGCATCATGTAGCTCTGATACAGACCTCATGGCCATGCAGATTTACAAGTGTCTTCAACTCAGCTCTGTGGAAAAGGGCTTTATGTCGAGTCCCCAGCAAAAAGTCCAGCAACTGAATGTGAAAAAAGTCGAGAAAGAAAAGAAAGACCATGGATAACAAATGAAATTCGTTCGTGGTTACTGAGATAAAACTGAAGAAGTATGAATAAAAAGTCTGCTTAATTTGTGTCACCTTGCTAATTGGATAAGCAACAGGAAAACATATCCACACAAGAACACGAACAGCTGGAGCCACTGTTGCACCAATTGCTAAACCATACCGAGAACAGATTGATTGGGGTATAATCTTCTCAGAAGTAAGCAGAGGTTAGAGAATATTACGTAACAAGTTCAATAACTGCATGCCAAGATTTCCTATAAAATATTCAGTAAAAATATGCGCCGAAAGATTGAATGTGCTAGTACAAAGTCTGATTTACAAAAGTTAACTACTTCTCACGATTTGGTCTGAGTTCTTTTTTACTTGAACGAATCATGGTTCTCGAAGATGAGCTTCTGACTTTCACAGACACGTTTTGTCAAAAGGGATGGCTTTAAACCTGTGATATATGTGTGCATTGCATTTGTTTTAAGATATCAGAAAAAAATTCTCACCTCACCGAACAGAAGAATTAATGTCACCGAAATCAGTATAGCACCCCACCAAACAACGAGACTATGCAGAAAAACTGGAAGGGCCTGACAAAACCAACACCATTATATACAATTGGCTGGATCTTTCTGTGTATTCGTGTGATTAAGCACATACTAACACATGATTTTAGTTGTACCTCCATGGCTACCGCGTTGCAAATTAGAAGGGTGCAAAGCAACAAATGTTGATTCCTGACAACAGGCAATATCCTTGCTGTGATGACAAAACACAAATTCAAAAACCAAAAACAAACTTGTCCCAACATTGAAAGAAACTTTATGTTGAGTTTCCCATAAGGCAAGGAGAGAAATTTCACCAGCATTGTAGCGATCGTGAGGGGTTCCAGACTTTGCAAGGACCTCAAGATCAACGAGACTCAAGGACATGAGGCCTAAAGTGAGCCCTGACATCAATCCAGCGAACATCACGAGCACCACAATTATCAGTACGCGTTTTGAAAACTCCACATCACAGCACTCATACTGCACCGCCATTGAAGCCCCTCTACGCACAAACACACACTCCTTGTTGTTGTTGTCGTCAAATGTATGGTTATATGTTTGTGTTGGGAGAGAGGAATCATGATGATGGCCATGATCATGATGATGATCACTGTCATGGTTAATTGGTCATCGATAATGTAGCTTCACAGGGTAGGGACAAACACCAAACCAACCAACCAAGTGTTTTTGCCTTGGATATGCCCATGCAAGCACAAGAATTGTTCTGTGGAATGGTATTTCTTGATTCTTATTCTGCTTCCCTTCTGTTAAACATATTAATGCTACTCGCGCCAACCAGTTCTTGTTTTTTCAAACAGGACATTCCAAATATGGTTACGTGTTTTACTAAGACGTATCCAATGTTACAAAAATCATGATAGTTGTTTAACTCCTTTTTAATTATGGGCTTAAAGCATCAAATTATCAAGTGGTTTCTTCGACTATTAAAATAGAGAACACTGTCTCAGAGTTTGTAATTAACGTTGGCTTAAATAAGAAACTATCCTTGTATACTGTTATGTACTTTTTTTTAACATTTTGGCTGCTGCTAATTTAATCTCAAAGTTAAATTTTAAGATAAATATGTCTTCTATTGATATATCTTAATTTGATTATATTACTACTAAATGTAAAATCTCACACACTTTCTTTTACCCACAAAGAAATATTTCAAATATGAAATTTATGAGACTAAATATTTCTCTTCCTTCTTTATTAATATCAATCATTATTTACTATATTTTATTATATATATATATTAAATATAATTACGTTACAGTTATTTTAAAACTTAATTATAATAATATTATATTTAAATATATTTGAATCTACCTATTTGTAATATTTATAAAATAAAGAGAGATCATTTTAGAAAAAGATGAATTTTTGTTTGGAGTATAATTTCTTTACTATTTTTTTTATAATATTCTCTTCATCACAAAATAAATATTAAATATATATTAATAAAGAGGAGAGAAAAAAAATACATTAATATTTTCTTGGAAGAAATTCAATACATTTATTATATAATTAATCTCAACAATCAATATAAAATAAAATGAAAAAAAGAAAATCAAGAGCAAGTTATTCTATACTTAAATCTGGGAATAAATAGATCCCTACTCTATTTTATTATTTTTTTAATAAATTAGACTTCCTTAATAAATTTTTAAATTATGTTGAATTCAACTTTCAGTTTGAAAAAATACATTCTTCTATTTTAAGATTAATATTTTAAATTTATAAAACGTGTGTCTTTGTCTTTTGGTACATGCTTTCTAATTTATTTCATTTTAAAATGTTGAATTCAACTATTGTATTCAATACACTGATATTTACAATTAGTAATATTTGAAAACGTCAGGCCTGATACCAATAGTAATATTACAAACAAAAGGAGAAGACAAATGCAATTCAATAATTTTAAGATAATATAATTATTTTAGAAAGTGTGGTAGTTTTAATCACAACACCAAAATTTGTTACATTCTGATTAAAGTACGTTGAACCACGTCATAGATTCATGATATTGTCAAAATTATTGATACTTTAAAAAAATTTCATCTTTGAATATACAGATCAAGATTCTGATTTTTAAACTAAACACCATAAATAGCATGAGCCCAAATGAATTATTCTAAGCCCAAATCAATGCAAGCAACGTACGTATATGTATGTATGTCGCGTACTGCATTTGTTGTCATTCTCCACTGTCTTCCAACAAAATACAATGATGTTGATACACATAACATCAAGAAAAAGGAAAATAATTCTGATGTAAACGTATTAACAAAAATAGATTCTACCATGGACAAGGGCTTCTCACGTTCTTATCACATCAATTATTCACCTCCCCCAAACAGTTTTTCTGATTATCTAACGTAATCATCTATGAATCTAAGTATGTGAAATTAAGGTCTTTGTCATGAGTCTTCAAAGTGATGATCGGTCTCATCAAAGATCTCCTCCTACAAAGAGAAACTGATGTTAATATATACAAGATTTCAAGGGCAAAGAAAATTGTTCATTCAGAGTGGATTTAATGAACTTAGTACCTGTAAAAGCTCTTCAATGACATCTTCCATGGTGATAATTCCAACAGCTTCTTCTTTTTCTGGTGGCGTTGGAAGTGTGTTTCCATCTATTTCCAAAATATCTGAATACATATTTTTTGACCATTTTCTGCTCCTGTAACTTCCCCTGTTCGAATTATTCGAGTTTGGAAAGCTCTTCCACTTTTGGAGTGATCTCTTGCTTTTCAACATATTATTATTATTATTCTCTTGGGGAGTCTTCTCGCCATCAATATCTACCTTCACATCTCTCACTGAACTCATTTCACATGCATTACAGAGAAAGGGTGCATTTATTATGATGTGAAAGAAATTTCTCAATTTGAAACAACATGAAAACGAGTTCTTAATATTAAGCATTTGATAATCACTGGTTGTGATTGCATTATGTATAGATAAATAGTTTAACCTAATTTGAGAATGTGATTACCATTGGCATTATTGTTAGACGAGTCTTGACCTGTCTTGTCAGTGTTTCTGATAACAACAGCCATGTGGCTATGGCCCTTCTGGAACTCGTTCAAAATATCATACAGTGGCATTGTTTCTGGAACCCTGTAATTATATGTAATGTAGTTTCAGTGGTTGTAATAGTCCTTCTTAAAACTTGCAAAGCATAAACAGAATGAATACCTTGGTATTCTCCGTATGGTCACACTTTTCACCGGTATCCCTTCTTCTGGGTCAATTCTCAGTAAATTCTTGACCTGAAAGTTAGAGGTTTGCATGCTTAAAGTTAAAGCAAAAATGCTGCAATGAATCCTATTAAGTTCGTAATAATCCTCTTGGAAACAAAATTATAGACTGAAGCTCAGAAATTGGTGCAAAACCGAGTGTAGTTTCTGCAGCAAATTTCCCATAATTGAAAATGACTGTTTAATGAAGGATTGAAGGAAAACAAGAGACTCAATTCATACCAAGATAAGTCCAATAATGTTTGTTGTCTCCTCGTAGTAGACAGGGACTCTGCTATGCCCTTTCTCCAATATTAGATTCATCAATTCCCTGCTTAAAACAAGCATTGGTGACAAAATGCTCTATAAGATACAAAAGGTAGTTTGGAATTTATAAGCTTTTGAGTCACATTTACCTATCAAGCTTTGAATTAATATCAATGGAAAATATTTCAGTTATGGGAGTCATGGCGTCACTGGCTGTCTTCTCAGTGAGTTCAAGTGCTCCAGCAATGATTGTTGTTTCATCATGTGTCAGTTCCCCACCTTTTCCAGCCTAATATAATAAAATTCATCATGGAACAACAACAACAACAAAAAGAAGAGGCATGACTGTCCAAGTGAAAGAATCTAAATATATATAGCCACAAAAGAATATAGGGTAATCCTTGGTGACATTATTCACAGTATAGGAATTTGGAAGTAAAAGGTGGTAAATTGCAGCATACTAATGAAGTAACAAGATAAGCACAGAAAACTACAAGCCTTCAACTTCAAAAAAAAATGAATCAATGTATTTAGAATGAGTAGATTCATGTTCAGTCAAAAACATCGAAAAGCTCTGATACAGACCTCATTTCCATGCAGATTTACAAGTGTTTTCAACTCAGCTCTACGGAAAAGTGCTTCATGTCGATGCCCCAGCAAATAGTCCAACAACTGGAAAACCAAATAAAGGGAACAAAAGAAAGTCAAGAACATAAAGAACATCAATCATTAACGAATTAAATCTGATCCATGTTTATTAGAACAAAACTAACTAAAAAAGTACTAACAATTGTATGTCACCTTGCTAATTGGATAGGCAACAGGAAAACATATCCACACAAGGACACGGACAACTGGAGCCACTGTTGCTCCAATTGCTAAACCATACCGAGAACAAATTGATTGTGGTATAATCTACATACAATTCAACACATGTCAGAACAATTTTACATTGCAAGCAGAGTAGCCAAGTCCAAAGATATTCTTAAGACAGTTACATGTTTAGTAAATATATGCTATAAATGCAGCATTCTAGGAGTTGGAACATAACAAGTCCAATTTACAAATCAAAAACATCGACTTCTTCTAATGATATGGTCTGAATTATTTCCACTGATGAAGGAATCGTGATGGAACATGAACTTCTGATTTTCCCAACCAGATGCATGTGTTATATGTAACATACAAAGAGAAGAAAAGTTTCTCACCTCGCCAAACAGGAGAATTAATGTTACTGAAATCAGAACAGCACCCCATGCAACAACAAGACTATCAAGAAAGATAGGAAGTGCCTGACAAAAAAAACACCCACATCCAAGATTAGCTGAATCTTTTGGCATAATATTTGAATTTCTTTTCGTGTATGTGTGATCAAAGGGGTCAAAACATTTGATTAAATACACACTAAAAACATGATTGTTGTTCTACCTCCATAGCTGCAGCGTTGCAAATTAGAAGGGTGCAAAGCAGCAAATGTTGATTTCTGACAACAGGCAATATCTTCGCTGTAAAAGACAAGAAAAACACAAGTTAAAACAGCTCTAGATTCAATAATAACGTCTGTAACAATTTTATTTCTATTTCTTCGGTGACAAAGCTTTCACAGATTAGGAATGACACTCAGTATCCAAGTAGCTTAGGAGGGGAAAGACTTAACACTATGATTAAAACTAAAAATCACCGCAGCACCCTTGATTACTATTCCTCATTCCCAATATTAAAGTGTCAAAAGAAACCGGATAAACCGACCTTGCTTCAGTTTTTCAATTCAGTAAAGAACTAAAGTTGAAATATTCTAACTTTGATTCTTTGATTCAAGTAGATGGTTTGAACTTTTTAAAAAAAACAAAAATCTCAGAACTGATGATTACGATGAGAAAATACCGGCATGTTTGCGATCCTGAGGGGTGCCAGACTTGGCAAGAACCTCAAGATCAACAAGACTCAAGGACATGAGTCCTAAAGTGAGCCCTGACATCAATCCAGCAAACAACACAAGCAGCACAATTATCAGTAACCGCATGAAAAACTGAGTTTCACAGCACTTGTATTCCACCGCCATTGAAACCACTCTCTAACTTGTTGTTGATGATGATGTGGTTGTGTCTCAATCCTAGCAAGAGTTACTGCAACACCTCCATAGCTTTAAAGGGTGTCGTAGTTATGTTGAAAGGATGGTTTTGTTTGATAAATGGAATGCGATAGAAGGTAGACGAATGTTGGGTTTGTTTGAGAGTGTTTTTTTCCCGAAAGAAGACTGTTGCCAAAATGAGTACTAGAGTTGCTGAAACACAACACTCTATGTGGGTAGGTCGGTGAGAGATCATAGTCATCGAATCGTTATGTAGCTTGCGAAAGAAGGGACCCACACAGCACAAGTTGGCATTTTAATAAAGATGCCATGTGTTCTTGCGTTGGATAATGCCCCTTTACTACTCATGCAGACACGAACAACACAAATACGAGATTGTTCCTGGTTCTGATTCTTGTTCTGTTTCCTTTTTGGTAAATTAATGTTCCTCTTCGCACTACTCGTTGGAAAGAAGATGTAATAAAGAGAACTGGTGAACAGACATTTCCAACAGTGAAACAAGAAAGAGGGGATGCTTCTTTCTTTTGTACGTGCTCTTTAAAAAGAATGTTTTTCCTTTTTCTACTTTAAAACATGTGTTTGAAATTGAAATGTTTCTTGGTGATATACATAAGGGGTGGATACAGAGAGTTATTTATTTGAAACATATAACTTATACTATTTAAGTCCAATATAATTTTGAAAAATACATATAACTTATCTAAATAATTTTTCTGCGGTGACATAAAACAATTCACATTATGGTTAAAAATATTCTTCTGAACAAAATTGATAAAAGCGTCATTCTTAATTATATTCATAACTTATGCGTCTGCTGTTAACTTAATTAAGATTAATAATTATGTCTTGTATTAAAATAAAGGATAAATTATATATGTAAATAAATCTGATCTCAATTTCTCATAACATAAAGTATATCTAAATTAGTCATCAATATAAAAATAATAGATGAATACCCCCAAATTGGCATGAGTGTCAAAAATTAATCATACCCTTTAAAAACTAGTAATGTATGAATAATACAAATATAAAATTACTTCTTAAGAAAATCATCAACTACCATCAATATGTTTATCATATAATCAAGAGCACTATCATCCAAAAAGCATACTTATTCAGAACAATTTTATCGTCAATATAACACATTTCAGAGTGATGAAGGGAAGGAGTGGAAGGAAGTGTTGATGATGGAAGCACAGAGGAGGAAGACGATACTGACAAACACACAGAGGCAAAAGACATCATTGATTAACATGAAAGAGAAAAATGTCATTGATGGAGGAATGCAGAAGGAAGGTGTTATTAGAACATTGACAATGACATTGAAAGAACTAGAAAATAATAGTAAAATAACCATACACATATATATTAAAAAAATTAAAAAATATATATTGGAAGTGACAAAATTAAAAAAAAAAATCACTTTCTTTATTAATTTACTTTACAATTACAATTGATCTAGACATTTTCTAGAAAAGAACGTTTAAATAGAAAGTGAATCTTTTAAATCATGATTCCATAGACCAATTTAAAAAACTTTCTAACTATTTTTTGAATAAATTGATGTTAAAAATGTTGTTTATTATTAAAAATACTCGTCACACTTTTTTAAGATTACATATATTTCACCCAAGTGTAAATATTTCTTTACTTTCCGCTAACAATTATTAAATGTGAAAGATGAGGTTATTTGTTTTTTCAAAAAACAATAAATGTGCATGAAAGATGAGGTAAGATGAAAGAGGTAGAGCCATCCCTATTCAAAATAATGATTTAATTAACAACCTATGTTTCATCCTTTGAATCAAATCTACACAAGAGCCAACAAAAAACAATTAAACCCTTTGAATCAAATCTACACATAGGCCAAGAAAATAAATTAAACGACAACAAGAAATTCTACAATGTTACATCACCATCAACTTCCGTATATAATCTCTAAAATAATTACCAATAATTTGTGTAAAAATGTTTTTATTTACACTATTGTTGAATTATATATTTTTCTTGTTTGTTTATATCAGATTTGTCGAAATTAGGAAAATATAATCAAATGAATTTTGTTTTTATAAATTTTAAAATATACATAATTTAAATATAGAGTATAAATACTTTTAGACAGTAATATACTATTTGACAAAGTACTAGTATATATACTTTGAATTTTTGTAATCTAGCAATAAATTTTGAAAAGAATTTAACCCTTATTTTGGTGGATGAGCACTAGCTCAAGTTGGTAGGATTTGAATTTATTTATTCTTTGATGTTCTTGTGCTTCATTGATTTCTTAACTGCTACTCTCAAGAAAGGAGAAAAGATGAAGAAGAAAACTATCATCTCATGATTAATAACTAATTAAGTCAGTTTGAACTCCGATTGGGTGGGAGGACGAACTGTAGAATTCAATTTTTTTTTTCAATTATTATCATGTAAGCAACATTTATTTTGATAATATATTTTTACAATTTATCTTTATTACATTAATTTTTTTTTCAAAAACATAATGCATATAAAAAATTGTATCAATTTAAAGTTATTCAATATTTCATCACTAGTGTAAATAAAAATGGATGTATGATATAATTTTAGATCCTACTACATTTCCAACCATATAATTTACTACTACTACTATTATTATTATTATTCAAATTACATAAATAATTAATATATAAAACTGTAATTCAATAGTTAGATTAACACAATTTACTTTTTGTATATGAAGTTATTAATTATATAAGAATTATAGTTATGGTTTGATATATGTATATAATATGTAATTATTTTTTTATCCTATTTTCTTTTAGTTGTTCAATTTAGTATTCTCGTAATTTTAAAATGTTCCATTTAATTATATAAAATAATCGATTTAATCTTCTAATTTTAATGTTATTCGAATCATATAAAAGCATTACATTGAATATTTTTCTAAACATTAGATAACAAAAGAATTATATGTCATTTTGTAGATAATTAGATAAAAATCATATGATATATATTATTATGTTTTTCTTTTTCAACTCAAAAAAGCATAACTTAGATAACAATCATTCTAATAAAATATTCTTCCTAATAATTAAATCAAATATATGTTGAAAGTTTCGTACTAAAATAATTTCATAATATATAAATAATATATAAATAGAATATAAATTTTACTTCACAAATTAATTTTATCAATTTTTTAAAATTAAATTAAGTTTAAAATTTATTTTATAATATAACATAAGAGTCATAATTGAATTAAGCTTATATTATAGTCTACCCCTCACTATATAAAAAATATAACTTTCTAGTCTCAAATTTTTAAGACCACTAACTTGTGTATAGTAAGTTTTGTTTTTGTTTTTTATGTGAAATAGTGCTGGTCTATTGTTATATTTTAAAATGGGTTTAGTTTTTTTTTTTTTAAATTTGTGTTTTAGTGCAGCATTTGATTTTCCTGATTTAAGGAAACACAAATAATCCATGTTATATTTTATAAAAAATTTAAAAAAGTTAATGTTTTGGAAAGACATTAAAAATATTTTTGTTTTATTTTAAAGACTAAAAATATATTAAACGTTTATTCCTTCTTTGATTTTCTTTATGTTATTTCAGAAAATTATCCCAACCACACCACACAGTCAGCCCAATTTCCTTGGAGAGACCCATCCATATTACATTAACTTTGATCCATTCAATCCTTGTTAGCATTGTCATGATCCACCGTTAAACTTACTTCAATTCGATAAAATATCTCAATATTATCTCTTCTCATACTTCAAACTTCATTCCCTCTAGTACAAAAATGTCTATCATTTTACCACCAAAACATACAAAAATTATGGTTTAGATCCACGTTAAGTGAAAAATAAACATTTAATCCACATAGATTAAATTTAATAATTTACTGCATATTTTTAAAAGCCAGTAACGTAATTGAACATTTCTTTATGATAAACTAAAGGGCCACAGATATTTATAAAATAATTTATAGGTAAATTAATTTGATTTTGAATTTTATACTTTTCTTTTCATTTTCCTATAACTCAAAAATATCAAACGGAATTTTGGAATATATATATATATAAAAAAGTAATTTTGGGAAGGTAGTGATTGACTAGTGAGTGAGTGCACAAATAACTAACCCAACTGAACAGAGAAATCAATACTGTAATAAAAATAATGAATAATAATACAAAAATTAATCCAAAACAAGTAAAATAAATAAGAAGAATATATTAATGCATGAACCCGAATCCACCGCTTTGAATTGTGAGTCTCTTTCAGTCACAGCACACAGACAAAGAGCACACTGCACAGATCTGGGTGGTGACCGAAGGGATCTACCCTCTTTCATTTCTCATCACTATTGTTGGGTAAGCCTTTTTCCTAATTTTCCCTTTTACCCATTTTGCTTCTCATGCATTCTATGTGGTACAAGATCACACTTTCAATTCTCAACTTAACCTTTATCATTTTCATTCTTTACTACCTTCACAGGTATATCCCTCACTCAATTCGATCTGTTTCGTACTTGTACTCCATTTTAAGTTAACCCCCTTTTTCGGGTTTAGTTACAGTGGATCGATTTGCTTTTATTTGTTGATGCTTCATTGTTTATGTTCTGAAACGGGTGTTGTCTATTTGAGCTTAAGCTTTAGTGTATTCGGTCCTTTGAAGCATAGTTTTCTTAATGTATTGGAATTTTTTGGAATCAATTATGTTGATGTGTTTGTTAAGTAGAACTTTCAACTTCTCACTTTTAGAAAGTGATATGAAACTTCTAGAAAGGAGTTTTGCCGTACTGAGTTTGATGGGATTGTTAGGTGAATTTTTCTGTGTAACTTTGGTACTTGACACTGCAGAATGCACTGTTTTCTTATGGTCACTGCATTGGTTTAATTGGAAATAAAAACTATTGAGATATGCACGAGATCCTTGTTGCAAGTGTACTGTATCCTGATTGTATTAATAAATGACCATACTATGTGGAGCCTTTTAGCATTTGTTATGCATTTTGTATTATTTATTTCTCAACTAAAGCTAGATGGGTGGCCTTGGCTTCAAGAAAAGTTTATCTCTTGGAGAAAGCAGCATAGGTAGCAGATACTTGCAACTTTACTTATTTGAAACATACAACCGATCTTGTTTCCATAACTTGTGGCAGGTCTGAAGGCTCATTGCCATTATCATGTCAAGGAGGCCAGGAAATCCTTCACGTCGGTTTGCTGATGAAGGAAGTATACCATTTGTGGCATCTATCCAGTCCAAATCTCAAAACTCTCCCCTCCTATCTATTGGGCTTGTGATTGTGGTATGTTTTCTTTGAAAGATGTATCTTAATACGGAAATAGTCTGATTCATTTGATTTGATTTGCAATGTTTCTGTTTGATATACCATGAGTGCCCCAATCCCGATCCTGCATCTGTGGTATTTTCTACTTCTTCCCCCTGTACCTAAATCAATATACAGTTTTCTCAATTTACTATATTCGTCAGCTTGATGTCAATACATTATATTTGATAAGTTGACATTTACAAATTTTCAGGGTGCAATCTTGTTGATTGGTTACTTTTACAGCAGTTCAGGTTTGTACTCTGTCACCAATCTGGTCAATTGAAGTCTGGAGAAATAATAAAAGGATTTTGAATTTATCGTCCTCCAAATATTGTGTTCCAAATGCCAAGCTACCCACCAGAGTGAACTTTTTATTTTGGATACAGTCATTTAGACCTGATTACTGTACAACTTCCTTGGGTTTATTAAGTTTGGATCGTGACTTTTTGGTCATTAAAAAAAATGTGGTTAAGGAGCGATTGATCTAACATTGCAACTGATGTACAACATGGAGTATAAATGTAATAAGTTGTCCAAGCGGTAGCAGAGAGAGCTAGAGGAAAAATATGTAGAGATTTGTGGAGGTCATGCTTTAAAAGTAAAAATTAAGAAAATTTCTTTGTAAACAGTCATATTTGGAAAGAATTTTGAGGTAGCTAAAAGGGCACGGTAGTCAAGTTTAGAAGAGAACACAAATTTTCTTCTGAACTGGGCTAATTTCTTAATTTCTTTGAATTTATATCTATCAGATTTGGTGAATTAATCAAATTCATTAATGGAACTATTTTAATACCTCTTTCATCGTTTAAAATGCAGTGAATAGCTTTAATGTCGGTTCAGTCTTCATTGTAAACTAAACAAATACAAGTTCGTTCAGCATGTTGATTCATACATATTATACCAGCCTCATAGATCCTAGTCATTCTCTCACTGATCATTCTATCAACTCAATTATGAATTTTAGCTAGAATTTTTTTTTTCTTTTTTCTGTAAAACAGAAAGAAAAGTGGCTAACATCACTGCATAAACTAACAAGAAGATATTCTGTTTCATGAACCTGCGCGTGCTATAAAATTCTATTGATACTGATATTGACTTTCATTTGTTTAGGTGGAGCTAGCAGTGATATTAAAGATTTTAGTAAACTTGAAGGTAAACAAAACTAACTTTATCCTGTTTTATGTTTGAAAATGTTCTACTCGCATAGAATTTCCCTTGTAAGGAAGCTTAGGAGTGTTTATATGAAACTAAAGTAAATAATGTTTGAAATGATTCATTTCCTTTAATTTAGTTAGTCCTTTGTGTGTCTCCTTTTATTTTTCAAATCATTTGTGTCTCCTTTTATTTTTTCAATTCATTTGTGTGTCTCTCTAAAAGATGCACATTTTTATTTTTGACCTTGTGGTTTCATCCCATAGCTTGCTCTTGATTGAGGGTGGATAGTTTGCTTTAAAACTAGAAAGTTGTTGTTTGTTTTGGTATCACTATTGACATACAAGTATAAAACTATAGATAGGATTATCAAATTATACATCGTAGTTTACCTTCAGATTTTCAATTTGTTAATAACTTCTACCGTTTTTTTGGAAACATCCTCAATTATCACTTCCTTAAGTTTGTATCCATTTTCATGTTCTAAAATGTGTGTTGTGAAATTAATAACTGTTTTCTATTTTCTGTTTTCAAATCTTCTCAACTAGAATAGTTTTATTAATCATGTTTATAATATCTGTCTACACCATCGGAATGGAATAGCTCATGCTCAAACATAAGAAATTGCGACTGTTTGGGCTTTACCAAGAACTATTTTGATCAGATAAAAAACTTTAAAGCCTTGCAATTTTGCAGTGGCTGTTCCCAGTAAAGTCAAGCATAGAAATGGGCCTTGTGGTTTGGCTGACTGGATTGAGGTAGTGTCTATCATCAGAAAGAGAAAAGTGGATAATATATAAATGTGAGTCTTTGTCAGCATTGAGAAAAGCCTACAAAGAGCAAGTGGCAAGAAATTTTGTTTTTCCCGTTTCCAATAAAAGATAGAAATTCCTTTCTTTATATTTTTTTCTCTTAAACTCAATTTAACTAATTTTGTTAAAATTTTCTATATTTAACGAAAATGGAACAGAAAATGCAGAAACCAAATAGACTCTTATATTATTGCTCTAAATGTATGCGAAAATAAAGACTTGACTAATTGATGGTACTTTATTATATCTTATGACTGATTTTACTCTCTTACTGAGCTATATGATTCTGGTATGATAATGGGAACGTTAGACATTATCAACATCTTTTTGTACTTTAAGTATGTGCTCATTCATTGACATTTAGTATATAGAATTGTAGATTTCAAATTTTAAGCAATTATTTTCAATTCAACACCTCTGGTGTGCATATGCAGGTGGTGCATCATGCTCATCAGAAGTCCTACAGGCATTGCCCGTTTTGAAGAAAGCATATGGAGACAGCATGCATAAGGTTTTGCATGTTGGCCCTGACTCTTGTCTTGTGGTATCTAGTTTGTTAGAAGAAGAGGATACTGAGGCTTGGGGAATAGAACCTTATGAGTTAGATGATGCTGGTGCTAAGTGTAAAAGTCTTGTACGCAAGGGCATTGTGCGAGTGGCTGATATAAAGTTTCCTCTACCTTATCGAGCAAAGTCATTTTCTCTGGTCCTTGTGTCAGATGTATTGGATTACTTATCTCCAAAATACCTGAATAAAACCCTGCCTGAGTTGGCAAGGGTATCTGCTGATGGCGTTGTTATCTTTGCAGGTACATTGAAACTTAATATAGAACTGGATTTGGCATATTATTTGGCCGATGAGGTTCATATTTGCCAAGACCTAAGCTATTCCAGTCATAATAAACTGATGATCTTTCAAGTTTTTTATTGTCTTCAAATCATGCTCTTTTACTTTTATCATTCACAAGACAACAACAACTCATGTTGGCTGTGATAGAAAATTGAGTATCAATTCACTTCTGATTTCTTTCTCCTGAATCTCATTTTCGTGCATAGGTTACCCAGGTCAGCAGAGAACTAGGGGTGAAGAAGTGGCCAAATTTGGTCGTCCAGTAAGTGACTGTATTTTATTGAACTTGATGCTTTCTTGACAACATTGTAATTTACGCTAATGACTGATGTTCACTATCAACTTGATTGCAAACTTGCCCATTCTGCATTTTTTTGGGATACTACATACGAGAAATCTATAGGTGCTGGTTGGTTAGTATAAATTCAAAGATGGAAAGGGTTACAAAAATAATTTTATTAGAAGGACAGGAAAGAAAGTACAGAGAGGACATAGAAAATTCTAGTCCTAGATTGAAGTGAAGGAAGCTTAGATGAGTAGAAAGAGAATGTCAAATTATCACAATGCATTGGAAAGTTTAATTATGTTTAGTTCCTGAAATTTAGAACAAATCTAGTTATGTTACCTCAAAAAACCAAAGCATATTGCACATGCCATGGTAAATAGCGGTAATTATTGACTAGTGTTAAGTATCACCAAAAAATTGTCATTAATTCCTTTTGGTTGTTTTTATGAAGGCCAAATTGCGCAGTTCGTCTTGGTGGATAAGATTTTTTGTTCAGACTGGTTTAGATGAAAATGAAACTGCTGGAAAGAAGTTTGAACAGGCTTCAGTGAAGAAGGCATACAAATCAGCATGCCAAGTTTTTCACCTGAAATCATTCCCTTGAAACTTCACTCTCTTATTTTTATACTCCACTTAATTAATGCTTACAAGCTATGCTGTTGAGATGGCCATCTTGAGCACCCGAAGGGTAAAGTTCCATACATTATTCTGTTAAATTATAGTCCCATGTGACCACATATATGTTAGATTCAATTATTATGTATTTTATTGCCAATCCATTGTAAACTATTTTTGTCTTCATAGTATTCCACATGTTTTCTGTTCACAAATGCTCTTTGTTTCTTCGGTAAAGTATGTACTGTTTAGGAAACTCACTGACTTGACGCATTTATGGCTATTACAGATAATTTTACTTTATTAGCAAAAGTTGTATTATTTTATTCTTCTATAATATCTGACGGGGATAAACATATTCCTTTCTCTTTTCAGAAAAATTTCTGTGTATCTAGTTTTACTTTTATGTAGAGTTTGTTGTCACCGAAGGTTTATGACCAACTTTGTAGTTTATAGATCACAACTTTTTTTTATGATTAAAATAGTAATGTGTTTTTTATTTTATATATATATATATATATATATATATATATATATATATATATATATATATATATTTATATATATATTTAATATAGAGTTTTGTAAAATTATATAAAAAATAAAAAAATAGAGAAAAAGAAAAAA
>Ga0099822_1001223_pt1 | contig 29137 bp, 13 predicted proteins | sample CowpeawhiteBW_FD_76839 | JGI IMG/M metagenome (GOLD analysis project Ga0099822, IMG submission 76839) | Root nodule microbial communities of legume samples collected from California USA - Cow pea white BW | ecosystem: Host-associated > Plants > Roots > Nodule | place: USA: California | collected... | reverse complement strand
ATATATATATATATATATATATATATATATATATATATATATATATATATATAATAGAAATTTTTATTTCAAAATATATTTTACAACTTTGGATCAACTAGTAATAAATATATATTAAGTTTAGTTGGCAATTTTATTTGATGTTTGGACAATTTTGGAAAAATTATGAAAAGGGTGGTTTCGGTACTTTGATATATGTAATATGTTTTTTTTTGTGCAATTAGTTTAGTGGGTTTAAAAACTCGTTAAAATGAGAACATTTTGAAGAATGTTAGGATGGATTTCTGAAAAAATGAACTTTTATTATTTGTTTATAGGACTTAAATAAATTTGCATATTTAGTTATGAATTCCTTTAATAAAATATAAACTAAAAAAATGATTTGATGACTTTATTGATATATTCAAAGTCAAATCTTCAACAGATATATTAGAAGTACTAAAATAAATATACTAAAATTTTGGAACGTTAAATATATAAAATATATTAAAATTAAAAAAATTATTTATACAATATTACATGTTTGAAAAAAAAAAAACGGGAAATCTCAAATACACTCATATTACACTAAGCTCTGTGACATTTGTAGACGAAAGTAGTTCTAACCGAGATTTAACGTGTATTAGACGTCAAGATTAATGTTACTAATTTTTAGGTCTCTACATTTAAGAAAAAGTTATTTTCACACCGTTTTCAATTTTGATTTTCATTTGACACTAGATTTAATAATAAAATATTCTATTAACATTATAAAAATAAATATATATAATATTATAATAAAATAGTAGTTTTTTGAAGTGTTAAATGATTATAAGAGAAAATTGACAATGTCAAAGTACCACTGCCCTACATTTAACACATGAAGACTAATATAAATTTTTACCGTGTTAGTTATTATAGTAAATACAAGGAACTGCTTTATTTGTTTTGTGAAGTATGATATTAATGAGTAAATTTTAATCTTGTATTACTAGTTAATTTTTTTGTTGATGTGCTAAATAGTTTTCTAAATGATAAGTCAAGTTAATTCAATTAGAAGTGTTTTTAGATGAAGTTGAGAATGTGTTTAATAAATTGATTTATACGAATGTATAGTGATATAAATTAATATGATCATAGATAATTTCATAGTTAATGATGCTGTGAGAAACCAATTATAATATATATATATATATATATATATATATATATATATATATTAGTTATATTAATTTTCTTAACGTTACATTTAAGAAGGAATCAAATGTTACCGAACCCGACAAACATATGATTGTTACCATAATGTAGCAATGAACATTGCCATGGATGGAGTTATGAGGGCAGGCTTGGTGAATTATTCTATTCAATCTAATATATACCGCTTGTAGAAACATAATTTGACAAAATTTGCAAATAGTTCTTAAGCAAGTGTATATTTCAATCTATAATTAACCACTCCAACCCTTGTTCTGTTTTCTATCGTGTCTGTCTCAACAGAGTTCGTATTCTTGTATTTGGCTTTTGACAATTTTTTTGAAATTGATTTGAATCTACGAAAATACAAAGTTTATAAATTTAGTTAGCTATTTTATTTTTAGATTATTTGTATAAATTCCTTGGTGAAACATATGTAAACATATAGGTAAATAAAAGAGCAGGTAAGAGATAAGAAAACGAAAAACTGATATTAAGAACAGAACATGGTTCAAAAATACAAGAAAGACAAAGACGATACATGCGACAATGAAACATGGTAAGCTGCGGACACTTTACGCGAATAAAGTGGCTATAGCTTCGTTATTAGTGACCATGTGAATCACACAATTCCAAGTGTGCACAACTCCTCGTAATTCGTTTATATAGAGCTCACCATACCCTCTTCCGATTCAGAGGCCACAGTATCAACTTCAACAGATCTTCTGTTAATAAAATTACACTGTTTTCTTATTTCTCCTTTATTTCCAGTGAGAACACCGATATTTCCCATTTTTATCATTGATTTGGCAAAACTGCTAAAGAAATCGTTTTGGTTACTGCTGAACCTGTTGACAATGGGGATGGTGTCAGCACCGGGTGTTGAGAACAACTCTTGGTCACTCTGAAGCAAACCCTTCTTAACCTGAAGGTTGGAGTAATAGTTTTTGTCGAATCTATCGGGAGTGGTCGGGTCGAAATTGACCAAGTTGTTTGGTCCACCCTGAGGGCATATATTGCGCAATTGTTGTAAGTAAGTAGGGTCAAGAGTTGGGTCGGGTCTGCCAGTGCCACTGAAGTTGTACAATCGGCTAAGAATGAAAAAGCAGTGAGCTCTGCCAAATGTATGAGCACCTGAAATTCAACCACATCCAAATCAGTTTTCAACAGGTTTTTTCCATTTGTTGTTGCTATTAATGCAATCAGGGAACATTTGTTATTACCTGAGAGTGCAACTAGATCAGTAGTGTCAAGTTTTTGAACAGAAAATGCATCTTTAAGTTGACCGAGTGTGGAGAAAGGAGAAGGAAGGTTTTGATTCGCAAGTGTTCTGTTTGCTGTTAAACTATCCCTTCTTCCCAGTGGAAATTTGATGGAAGGACCACCAGCCTATCAATATTAAACAATTGTTGACCAAAATAATAACAAGATTCAAAGAACTTGAATGGTGACAGACACGTGTTGAATCTTGTTTTCAATAGTATTCACTATGTGGCTAAATTTGATTGGACAACTTCAAAAAGGTGCAAAGAAGTTTGGTCTGAGTTCTGAGACGTACCAGAATAGAAGAGACTTCAGCTGCAATGGTAAGAATATCTGCACAAGAAACAACGTTGGGGCAAACATTTTCCACTGCTGTCTTGATGTCATTCACCACATCCAAACCTCTTATGGAGTTGTTGTTTGGGAGGGCTTGTTGCTCACTCACTATCGTTGCAGTGTTGTTCAACAAAATCGATGCATCACAACCCTGCAAGCCACAACCACCACCAACATATATCTCAGTTCATTCTTAAAACTATCAAGTGTTTGATGGTTGTTTCAACATGAAAAAGTTACATACTTGAACAAAACAGTCGTGAAAGAAAAGCCTGACGAGACTTGCAGGCATACGAGGATCCCTTCGTGACACTTTCTCTACCACTTTGAACACAACATTACGCACGGGTGGACAAGTCCAGCGGTAGAAGAAGGGGTCTAGTTGTGCATCTGAGGAGAAGGGTAACCCTCCAAGCACCACTAGGGCTGTTACCACAACACAAAGAAACCTCATTTTTATGTCTGAAATGTTAACCCCTTAAGTGTTTTTGTGTGTTGCTGTATTCTGAGACAGACCATGATGCTACACTCTTTATTTATAGCTACAAATGGCCATGGCCTTGCTCCTGAACTGTGAAATGAAGATCAAGACTTTTTGTTGGGCACGTTATCTGGTACAAAATGCATATATATTTTTAAACATAATACTCGCACAAGTTGTTTGTTTACACTAAATGATGATTTAAGTATTTATGATAGATTATGTTAAGAGCCACTTGATCAAGGAAGGTGCAATGCTAGTCTTTACCGTGTTGCATTTCTTAATCGACTCATTTATTGCCGAGTCAACTCTCATCGATTGCCACAAAAAAAGTCGTACTTTAGATCTGTGGATATACCATTTATCTCACCAAAATTAAGTTTCGTAAAATAATATACGCCATACTTATTTACAAATGGTGTAATTTTTCTGTACGGTAAAATGTTTAAACATGATCTTAAGAATCTTAAGAATGACTTCTTAGTCAATAATTTTTTTTAATTATCTTCAAGTAACTACTTATGTTGGATAACTTAAATTAAATCTTTTACTATTATACAGACTATACAGGAAAATTCATTTATTAAACATGAATTTTATCAAATAAAATTACTCTTATAATACTTACATTTTCTTATAGTTCTTGTAATATTTTGTTAATTTTGAATTAGTCTTATTAAAAATGTTTATAAAATTATAAACATATTTAAACTCTGAAGAAAAAAAAAGAAATGATGATTTCTGACAAATTTAAAGTTGTTGTCGATAATAGATTTAAAAAAATACGATGAATATTCTTTTCACATTATTGGCTATAGTTTATAGTCATAGGATTTATTTTGGCAAGCGCAGAAGTGTGTTGAACAATCTAAATCCTCTAGGTATTTGGGTGTAATTATTTTAGATTAGAAACAATAAGTGGTCCATATATAATTTGCTTTTGAACACTCTAACATAAATGTTAATTACGTGGTCTCTATAATAATATTTTTTCCAAATATTCAAACTCGACACACTCCATTTTGGGTCATTGTTAATTATTTATTATACTTAATTATTAGTATAGTAGCCTATTGTAAGTATTTTATTCAACATTCAACCCTCAATTGTCTTGAACGTAACATCATCGTTTATAGACTTCAGTTTCTTGCACAAATGTTTTGAGTAAGGATGGAACTTCGTACAAATGTTTGGGGTAATTATTGTTTTTTCAACATTTTGTAGTGATTTTTATTTTCTTAATGAGATATATATGCTAAAATATTTTTCAAACAAATAATGCAAAAAATATGCGAGTGTAGTATTTTTTAAACCATCAAGAAAACTAAATTGACGTATTTTTTTTATCTCTTTTTGTAAAATAAATTGTATAAATAATATACTTTTTTTTATTTGTTGATCATTGACATCGTTTTATCTTCTTATCCATAATTTGTTTCATTATCTCCTTCCACATATAGTTGTTAAAACCTAAATTGTGATCGAGTTTTCTCTAGATCACAACCACGTGGTTGCTTACATTTCTATCTAAATTATTAATTTGGACATTGAAATATGAAGCAGTTGTTACGAAGATGATTATTATAATATGGACGAAACTTCAATGACACACATACACATGTAACACTTTTTCATTGGCTAGTTTTGCCATTCTTTATGTTTGGATTTAACAATGCACAGAACCTAATTTGATGCCTCAAATGGATAACGAATATTACTTGTGATATCAGATTCATGTGATCTTTAATAATTGATTATTCAATCTCTCTCGTTAATTTGTAATTACCAACCATTTCATGATATGTAGGGGTCACACATCATGAAAATAACTTCTCTATTTTTCTATGTTTTTCTCAAATAAAAGGTAAAACAATGTTTATTTTTACTTATCCTTTTTTTTATCTGCAAATAATTAATTTAAATTAATAAATAATTTGAATAGACTTTTAATTAAATACCAGGTCAACAATCAATGATCTCAACGCATGATTTTAATAATTATTATATCAACAACCAGTCTAAAAAATGACCCTAATCGTATACAGTCTATGAAAATAAATAAAATAGAAAACTCGCTCCAATATATAATGCATTAAAATCAAAGTGGACCAAAACGATATAAAAAGAAAGTTGGATTCTCTATATTTGGCCTCTCTTTCATTCTTATTATAGTTAATGTATTTATAATATAATTAATGTCTTTATTTCCGTATTATGATTATTATAATGTTAAAATAAACACAAATTTAATTTTATAAGTTGATTTTATGATATTAAATTAAATTAATTTTATAATACTCTGATTTCTCGTTAGAATGCAGGAAATTGATCTTGAATGGTCCACATATATGAGAAAATTTGGTTGCATCATCCTTTATTTGTCTTAAGTCAAGTAGTTGCTACAATCCAAACCTTTCCCAATCGCTTCAATCTTTGAAGTGACAAAAATTTTCCACGTAGCTTGAAATTTGGAAACACAGTAATTTTTCATTTGGTTCACTTTTTCCAAGGAGGAACTTTCATACCAACATACAACCGACACTTTTAACTCACCTTCGTTAATACACGTTGAAATTCAGACCACAGTTCATGATTGCTTCCGACAGAATTTATAAATAAAACTTTAAAACGTTTAAAAATATTCTCTTTAATACTATTTTTTATTGATTTTTCTGTTAATTTTAAAATTTTTATGTTTAATAACATTTTAATTTTTAACATTATTAAAATATATTTGTTATATTATTTTTTTAACTTTTCATTAGTGTGTATAAAATAAATTATTAAAAAAAAATTGTACATACTTGTTGTGACCATATTTATTCTATAAATAAAATAAAATTACATTAATGATTATTATGTCATGATTTATTTAATATCAAAGTTAATTGTGATTTTTGTAATATTTGTTACTTGTTAATTACTCATAACCAATAAGATTAGGAGGATTCTACATCTTATAATGTAATTATATTAATTCTTTTTTATGTATGAATCGCAAATATTGAAACACATACATGTTAAATATGTTAAACAATTCAAATGTTAACATAAAATAAATTTGATACATAAAAGATATTAATGTAATTATATTAAAAAAAATATATTGATTTTTTAAGTATAAAAACCCAAATATTTCAAAATTTGTAAGTAAAAACATATTTTACCCTAAAATTAAATATAATAATTCTTAACGATACTATTTACAATTTAAAATAAAAAAAACAACGATTAATAACTTGAAAGTGATACTGTGTTTTCTTTTTATAATTAAGACGAAAAAAGTGCTATTTATTTTCTTCAACAAAAGACTGAAGGTAGAAGCTTGTTCTGATACAGAGCTTCAGTAGAATACAAAGTACAACGTGAATGGTTCACCACAAGCCGCATACACATAAAACTATTTATTATACCTTTAATCACTACATTTTCCACCCTAATCTTTCTCCGTTTATTTAGATTGAGCTAACCATTTCTTCTTTTGATTGTTGGATGGTAAAGATATCAAATGCAGAAGAATTTGTATTCACAAAATTGCATTGCGTTCGAATTTCTCCCTCTGATCCTGTCAACACTCCAATGTTGGCCATTTTTATCATCGACGCTATGAAATCTTCAAAGAAAAGAGTTTCATTGTTAATGTAGCTGTTGACAATAGGAACAGTGTCTGCATCAGTCGTGCTAAACAGCTCTTGATCACTCCGAAGCAGGCCATTTTGAAGTTGAAGATTGGAATAGTACTTGGAATCGAATGTTTCAGGAGTAGTTAAGTCCAAATTGGTGAGATTTGTTCCAACTCCACCATTGGGACATATTGCTCGCAATGATTCTAAGAGAGTGGTGTTGAGAATAGGATCTGGGTTCCCACCGCTAAAATTGTATAATCGATTCACAAAAAATCTGCATTGAGCCTTACCGATTGTATGGGCACCTAAAAATCAATTTTTTTCAATCAGAAATAGCTTTAGTGTATTTTCACACTGTGTAAACCACATTACATACACAACCATTTCATAAACATTCTTACCTGAAAGTGCAACTAAATCAGTGACAGTGAGGTTCTGCTTAGCAAATGAGGAATTAAGTTGATCAAGTGTAAAATTAGGACCAGGAAGGTTTAGATTAGCAAGGGTTCGATTTGCTGTCAAACTATCCCTTCTTCCTAATGGAACTTCCCAAGAAGGACCTTTAGCCTGCAGAATATCAAAAGTTGAACAAAAATTGTTTAGAATTAAATATTATATAGTAAATAATTAACAAAGTTTGAGATGAAATGATTATGCAGATACCAGATGAGAAGATCTCTCAGCTGCAAGGGCAAGAATATCAGCACAGGAGACAACCCCAGGACAATGATTTTCCACTGCTGTCTTGATTTGATTCACAACATCCAAACCTCTTAAGCTGTTGTTATTTGGTGCTGCAGTTTGTTCACTCACGATCGTATCAGTGTCGTTCAAAAGAACCGATGCATCACACCCCTGTTAGTCATATAAAATACATATATAATTCACTTAGTGTAACAAAATTAAGATTTTGTAAAATGAAAAGAATGAAGAGTTGGAATGTGGCATCGAGATGAAGAAGAATATAGTTTACTTGAACAAAACAGTCGTGAAAGTGGAGTCTGATGAGACTTGCAAGCATGCGAGGATCAGATTGGGAAACATTTGTGAGCACATCTGTTACAATTGAAGACACATTTGGACATGTGGTGTTGTAAAACAAAGGATCTAGTTGTTCACACGAGAAGCAGTGTAGTGTTCCAAGCACGACCAGAACACAACATAAAGTAGTAGTGAGACCAAGGGAATTCATTTTGTCTTTCTGATGTTTCAAATTTATGAGCGTGTTGTTGTTGTTGTTGCAAGAACACGCAGATCAGGTGCTTCTATTTATAGATCGTCTTTTAACAGGGTTTTAAGCATGTGAATGAAAAAAACGCAATTCAAAGAATGACACCTCTAAGATTGATGAGTCTGATTTGTAGATAGAGATCGCATATCTACAAAATTGATAGATACTATTTGGTATGAATAATATAATTAAAAAAATTAAATTAAGAACCAAGACCGGGGTTTAAGTTTTGAATACATTTCATGGGTTAAATGTCAAAAATGAAAGTTTTATAACTTATTGTAATCTTGAATAGATCGAATAAGATTATATTGGATACTAAATAAAATCTAAACCACCAACGAGGAACATGAAATAAGAACATTGCACTTGCTTTTCCAGACACCATGTACTTTTTCTTTTAAAATGCTAAGTAGAAATGTAACCAAGTTAAATTTTTTTTAACTTGTAACCTTTGCTAGACTTTCGATATAATACCAATGAGACATGAGTCTAATTACATAAAGTATTGACATCACTCTCAACCTAATAGCTTGAGATAATAAATTTATTGATCTTCATCCTTATATAATGTTCTACTCTCTCATTTCTATTTGATGAAAAACTTAGACTCACATTTAAATTTCTAATGATATTATATCTTTTAAGTAATAAGTTTTCAAAAGACCGAATGATACTAGAATCAAAAGTTGATCATCTTCATATGTGAGTGAACTAGTGTCTTATTCATGTTGTGTTTATCATATCTTGGTGATATTACAAAAGTTGATCTTGGTGGTGTGTTAAAAAAGGAACATTATTTTTCTTATATTATCATACATGAGAAAAATCTTTGTATATTAATAATGGACAAGTAAGTGAAATTTGGTTAAATTTAAGGAGCATTAGTGTATGTAACATTATCACTCTTTGGTTGCATTAAGAATAAAGGAACATTTCAACTCACCCTGAGAAAAATAATGGTACGCTGGTGTACTTCGTCACAAATGCATGGCCTCATCATAAACAAATGCATTAGGAAATGTAAATAGATTGGAAGTTAAATAATGAATGCCGGTATTAATTAAAAAACTATGTATGCCATGCATGAAAATTTTATTTTTTAGCAATTAATTGTATGAGTTAAATAAAAAGAATCATAACGTAGGAACATGATACGAAATATGTTTTCACACCAGGCCCCACAAATTAAGCCGTGATCATCAATAAAGTTTAATAATAAAAAATGTTGACTCTAATATATATTTTTTCAACATAAAAAAAACTAAATTGTAAATTAATATAAACCATAGTTTATAATAAAATATATATACAAAACTTAAAACCAAAATTTACTTTTTTTTATAAAAATTTATTTGTAAACCCATATATTTAATTTTATTATTTTCAATATACTTTATATTTGTTGGAGATTGGCGTGATTAAAAGTAAAGGTAAAAGATAATTTAAATTTATTTTCCTAGTATCAAAGTTTATAATAATAAATTTTGTTAAAAATATTATCTCACTCACTGCAATATTGTTATTAGACTACTCACAAACATTTTGTTTCACGAATAAAATGTTAATGTTTTGATCTTAGGTACTGTGTTAGATATTTTATTTACGTTAATTAGATAAGATTAAATTATCTATACAAGCGATAGTCTTTCTTATTTTACAAATATATTTTATAAAGATGAGTTAAATTTAAATTCATCTCTAATAGAATTATTTCAAATTTATTCTAATCGAGATGGAGTAGTTATCACATCATCCTTCAACTTATATTACTTTCTTAATAACATTAAAGACATGCTTATGTATCTTTTTTTTGTGTGAGAATATGTGTCTTATTTTACCTATCTTGATTCAAATTTAATTCAAGTTTTTATAGAAAGTAAAAAGAAAAAAAGAAGAAGAAATCTTTACTTTTGTGGTGTGAGAGAGGGTATACATCGTATTCAATCACAGGTAAAGTTCTGCTTTTTGAAGTTAAAAGTGAAGTCCGCGCGTACGAAGCTTCTAAAGTTGGTAGAAACGTAGATAAAATTATAAACTTTTTCTTAGGATTATTCAAATGTAGGAAATGTGTCACTGCTTGTTAAAATTGATGTTTAAGAAATTATTTATCGCTAAAAATAGAAAGTAATAAAAGATCTTAACTCTTTATGAAAAATGTTAGTGTGAAATGAAGAAAAAAAGTTGAAGGTTGCACATAAAACACGTTTTGAGAGGGAACGTCGAAGTAATAAACCCCCTAATGGGGTACCATATGGTAGGACACACCACACTTTGGGACTTCGTGCATGCACTTCTTCTGTTTATTTTCCACGCTCCCTGTTCATACTTTTGGACTGCTTCAGAGGGTCTAGAACAAATAAACACAGGAAATTAAAGTAAACAATAACTTTTTTTTTTTTAATTTTAAGAGTAACTTCCTAGCAGATTCAGCAATGATTGATATATATACATTTCTCATTACTGTTTATATAAATAAATTTTCAGTTTTTTCATCATATAGAGGACTCTTAATAAAAGTTGGTATGAACAATAAATACTATGATGATATGTTGACATATTTCTTGTCTCTAAATAGTTGATAGGTGATATTTTTTAAATTTATATTTTTAATTGTGTAATATTTTACGTTAACTAAAAATAAGACAATTTTATAATATATAATTAAGGTGCAAATCTCATTTTATAAATCAGTATTATGAAGTTGAATTATACTTAAATTTCCCTCTTGTACACGAACAATTTAAGAGTTGATTATGTGAATTTATACTCTTATTAATTGTACTTTTCAGACATTGGTCCCAAACAACATTCAATTTTCCTAACATTGCACCAATGTCTTCCCACGTTTATGTTAGACTTTATTCATTACGTAACGTGTACAATCTCAACTCTCATGAATTGGCATTATTGGATGTGTAAAATTTCTCCATCTTAAATTTCCAAATTTTGACTATCACATTTAAAACCCTATGTTTTCATACCATTTATTCTCTATTGGAGTTAAAATTTTGGTAATCTTTATTAATGCAACTAAAAACATACTTAAAGAGGGTCTCTTGTTAAGAATTTGAGAATCAAATATTAATTGCTTTTAATTAAGACCACTTCACATTACAATTCATTTGAAAATGGAAACTGATAGAAACTACAATTTATACATTACAACAAAGATGGTTATTGTATCATATATACACTCTTTTGTAATAGGAGCCATCTATATAAAGAATATCCAAAGTTGAAGGAAATTTTTTAAAGAACTAGAAGTAATTAAACTTCTATTTTAAGAAATCTTTGCAAAAGAAACTTTATCTAGTTCTCTCTAAAAGCAGATGGGAAGACTTTAAATAGATATAAATATAATTTAATGAAGAGGTTATTAGAAAAAAATATGTATTTTTTTTTATTTAATAAATTGAATGCAGTGATGAATATGTTATTACATTAATATACTCGAGTCTTTTCGATTGTTTAAGTTTTATTTTTCTAATTTTTAATCACTGGATTTAATGGTCAATTATTTTATAGTATTTACCAATAATATGTTTATTTAAGATGCTATATTATTTTAAATAATGAGAAGAGAATTTTTTACGACAAAAGTTAGAGTCATCATATAAAAGTTAGGAGAGTATCTTAATGTATAAAAAACTCATAGTCAATGAACAACGTTAAAAATTTAAATGTAAACTACAATGTTTACCATAGAAATAAAAAATTTGACTAATTAACATATAAAAAAAATTACAAATTTATTACATTAATGTTTTAATACGAAAACAGTATATATACTCTTAAAATAATAATATCAAAACTAATAATCTATCTTAATCACCTGTTAAAAAAAGAAGAAAACATGTCATGCTATAGAAACCCAAACAAAAGTTAAGTATCTATGATTAAAATAAATATTTTTACTTAAGAAAGTATTCATTCACATTCATAAAATATATAATATAATGTTTTTGGTAGTTTATTTAACTTGTTTATTTTTTTTATAAGTGTATATTAATTTAATAATCGTCTTCTGGTGGAGTGGTGGTAAATGAAAGAAGCCCAGTTTTGTGGCTCTTGTTTGTCCTCCGAAATTGGTGACGTTTGGCGAGAAAGTAGGACACATAATTTTCATCATTGTGATTCCTTTGGTATGAAATAACATTTACAACCAGACGCTACAAGACACAAATTATATATTACGGAACAATAATAAGTAACCATTAATAGAATAAATAATAACGTAGATACCACATAAGAGTAGATTCAAGTACATTTGAATTAAAAGAGATATTACTCATAATTATGGAGGAATATTCATAAAAAAAAAAAAAAACTAAGGATGAGTTTCATTGTGATTTGTCCCACTTTTGAAAGTTGTGGAATCATAGGGGTATCGAAAGCCACACATTCATCTTTCTCTCTCTTTGTTTTTTTATTTATTTATAATTAATACATTATTTAGCTCTCTATTCATAATATATTGTCTACTATTACCTTAAATTTATTAAAACTCATAAAATTATACAAGTTCTAATTCTTAGTTAATGAATCTTACTTACGGTTTCATAATTTTCGATAAGTTTTAACATGAAGATAGAGAATATATTGGTGAGAATATATGTTGATAGCACCTCTCTTCGTAAATTATTCAAACAAAATTGTAATTCATATTAATTTTAAATTTGATCATTAAGTTCATATACCTGTATTCAATTAGGACTGAGTCAAGGGATATAGAAAATATAATTGGGCCAGGCCCATAACATTTGATTAAAACCCATAAAATATTTTAATTCATTGTGTACATGTTCTTAGATTTATCTCGACCAGTCCACCTTTATATATAAAGTAGATGATTGTCTGTAGGATATGTTCACATATCCCAAACAACAAATTCCAAAACATTATTCTGATAATGAAATTTTCAAGAATTTAATTGTTAGTGAATCAGTTTTCAAAATTAGATTTAATATTTAACCCATTTCAATAGTTCTTTTAAGACGGGTCACCATTGAGTTGATCCTACACTAAAAGATTCAACAATATGTTTAATCAACATATATTCAACAAAATTATATAATCATAACCTAACATGAAAATAATAGCATTACAAGTTGTTATTAAAGATACAGATAAGATAAATACAAATATTATATTATTGGCTGAGAATGAAATATAAGAAACATATACAATTTTATAATTTCATTCCAACTAATAATGTCTCAATTGTTATTAAGACCACACTGTTTACCCCTAGGTCAAAAACTATAAGTCAAAAGCTATAGTCTTTAATAAGGACGCAAATCTTTTTTACTTAAGAGTAAGAGAAAAAACATCACGATTTGATTGTAACTCAGCGCATTTGGACTTTGTCACATGGGACAATTGATGCAACATGTAACAATCACCTTCTCAACAATTGTCTCCCAAAGAATCTCATACTTGAATTATGATTCAGTCCACCTTAACTCTGTCACGGCATAATTAATGTCACTGTTACGGGACAATTAATATCACATATAACATCATCATCTTAATTTAAGGAATTATAATAAATAACACAAAAGTTAAATATCACAATATCCCAGTTGTGTGTTAAAAAAAAATCGAGTTTTACGACCATACCAGGTGCATATCAAGATATTATGGTAACTTCCCTCTTTTGTTGTAAAAGTATTATGGTATTTTTAACCCAGCTTCATTGATAGATAATAATACAAAGAAGGGTACCAAATATGAAGAACCCTCACATGTTGATCACCATAACATGACTATAGATTCTCGTAACATAAGAAACAACATAGCAAATACAGTGACAGGTGACCATAATGCACAAAAAGTACACCAACAAGATCCACACCACAGGGACAAGCCTTGCATGTGACTATTGAACTCTTTATTTAGTATCTCTGCATTTTTTTTCAAACTATAGTTTTGGTTTTGATAGTTTATTTAGATTGAGCTAACTAAGCCATCTTCCGGTGATTCTTTGGTGGCCAAAGTAGCCAATGCAGCAGAGTTCCCATTAACAAAATTTCATTGTTTTCTAATCTCTCCTTGAGATCCCGTTAGCACTCCAATGTTACCCATTTTTATGATTGCAGACTCGAAACTCTCAAAGAAAAGAGTTTGGTTGCCACTGAACCTGTTCACAATGTCAATGGTGTCAGCACCAGTCGTGGAAAACAGCTCTTGATCACTCTGAAGCAAGCCCTTCTGAACCTGAAGATTGGAGTATAGTAGTTTTTGTCAAATGTGTCAGGTGTAGTTTGGTCAAAATTGGTGAGGTTAGTGGCAGCTCCACCATTGGGGCATATTGCACGAAGTGTTTGAAAATAAGTTTGTGTTGAGAGTTGGATCAGGGTTCCAGTGTTGCTGAAATTGTATAATCTGTCAACAAATGTACTGCAATGAGCTCGACCAAATGTATGAGCACCTGAAAACAAAGGGTGAAAATGTGCTATCATTTATTTTAACTAGTAGTATAAATTTTCTGAAGTGTGAAATATATATATCGTGTCTGTGTTGTTCAACAAAAATTGATGCGTCACACCCCTGCATGCATGGGATAAATACCATGTTTTAATGTATATATAAACTTTGAGTGGGATATTAAATCTAACTTTGATATCACGTTAGAAATGGATTTTAAATCTAACTTAACTCTATAAAATCAGCTTGTAAGGTGAGCTTTATACCCTATTTATATATTGTGAATTAGTCTTATCTCTTATCTCTTATCGACGTGAAACTTAAAAAAATCTGGATTTTCATTGTGAATGAAACATACTTGAACGAAGCAGTCATGAAAGTGGAGCCTTATGAGACTAGCAAGCATTCTGGGGTCTGATTTAGAAACATTTGTAATGATGCCTCGTACGATAGAATGCAGAGAGGAACGGTCAAGTTGTGCATCAGAAGAGAATGGAAAAGCTCCAAGCACAACCAGAACACAACATAAAAGGGTTGCTTCCATACCAAGGGTTCTCAGTTCTCTATTATTTCTGCTACTTATTAGTGTTGAACCTGTTGGCTATAACGTCTATTTATACTGATACATATGGCCTTTTAATCAATGTAATGTCCCTGCATTTCGTTCTTCAGTCATTCAAATAATTTTCAATCATACCACTTCAGATAAAACCTGTAAAGTGACACGAAAGATCTGGAGATTACGTGTGCATGTGGTGAAGTTTAATTTTTACTAAACTTTTACAAACTGTTTCCCAAATATATGAACTTCGCTTTACACAGTGTTGATGTTTATATATGTCATTAATAAATAAGAACTTTTCATAGATCCATTTATAGTTGGTATCGAAAATGTGAAAATATATTTTTATGCATAAATATTTATTATTGAATGCACGGGTGTGCGGTGATTATATTGAGATGGGTTAATATTAATGCATATTGATTAATATTGATAGAGGATGTGTGGTATTTATATATGAACATTGGTACCACTGATGCAGGTCTGAAATGAAAAGGAATTTTTTGAGATGATTTAATTCCAAGTTAAGATACTTTTTATAGTAGAATTCGATTGTTGGTATAAACAATGAAAATAAAAATGAAGATGTTTTCATTTTAATTATGGTGAAGATTGTTGAGTGAGTGAATATCTTAAAAAGTTCTACATTATTTAGGATAAATAATAGTGTGGATGATAGTAGTTAGATAATATACTCTAAGTTCATGATTTTTAAATGTTTCAAGTAAGAAACCCTTTAAACTTGAATTTGACATTTTTTATTTTCTCATATTCTTGTAGTATAGTGTTGATACAATACAAAATAACACTAAGCCAAAAGAAAAAACAAGAAACTTCAATGGTCGAAAGATTTGATTTAAAAGAAAATGGTCCACATACTCTAATTTCTATTATGATAGCTTGGACATGTGCCCCATTATTCATGGTTCTGTAATCAAAGTCATATTGGTCCATTTCTATCTTTCCTTTTAGGGTGACTATGGAGATTAATGAAAGATAAGAAATATTTTACGTTTACTCTAGTGTCTCTTCTTCCTCTAAGTATTGTGAGGTTTTGGTTAAAAATTTTGCTTTCGAGAATATGGATGTAATTGGGCCAAAAGACATGAGAGAGTTGTTTATGTATTATACAAACATTCACATAGTTTTATTCTTTAATTTTATTCATTATTGGAGTTTTTGCGCTGTATTCCTTTATAGATTGTTTTTATCTTATTTATCTATTAATAAAGTAATTCTACAAAGATAAAAATGTTAATGTTCTTTATGATAACACATTTTTTCTCATCAAAACATTCATAGGGAAAATAATAAGAAAGTAAAATGAATTATTCATCAAAATATCAAATGAAAATAAAAAATATAATTTATCTGATATTTTTATTTTATAAAACTATTATACTAGTTTGAAAAGATAGTTACATATTTTTTTCAGTTTAAAATTGTCAATTTATATTTACTTTATAGTTTAGAAGGAAAAAAAAATGTACATCTGTGCTACGTGATTATACCAAAACATTATCCTTACCATTTTAAAATAATCAACTTTTCAATCTTTAAATTAGTTATTAAGAAATTAGAAATATTAACAAATAATTTCATTTTGTTAAATTCGAAGATCTTTAGTAAATAATATTTTTCAGTAAAATAATACAATAACAGCTAAAAATTTATGATTAAATTGAGAAATGCTCGTTAATTTTTATGATCACATAGAAAGTTCAAAATAGAAGAAAGCATTGTATTCAACTAAAGATATATAGGTATGGATTAAATAATAATGATGATAATAATATGTACACAGATATTCAATTTTTCAAATTATTATGCTCTAGTAATTATTTCTCTAATCAATTATTTTATTTTTATTTTTTTTAAGTTTACCTTACACGTCAAAGTCAAGAAAAGAAGGAGGATATTTTCTTTTTTGTTGCATATAAAAGCAGATGAGATGAACATTGTTTATTGACTTTTTTTTTTTTTTAATTTTCAACGCCTTCCTTTTGGGTCGTGTTCTGTCTATTATTTGCAAAAGTTATACATTTCAAAAAAACAAAAGAGACATCTTTTGTCCATGGTATGTTTCAAAATGTCACTCTTTGGAAGCAAAAATAACTTCTTCAGAAAATTATAGTTAGTTTTATTAATTGAAACTATTTATTGAATTTATCAAATAATTAATCTATATAAATAATCACAATATTTAATATGCTTTTAATCATATATTTTTTATCGTAAAATTTAAATTCGATATTTGAAATTGTTAAATAAAGTAAATCTGTCATTGAATCATTCATCCATTAACTCTCTTAGTAGGTTAGAAAACATTTTTTAAATTAATTATAGAAAAGAAAAATATAAAAAATGCAAATAAAAGATGAAAAAGACAAAACACGTGTAACTTAGGTTTATTGGAGTTTGTGATGTCTTGTAGTATGTTTTTTTAGCATCGATTTCTTCTTATGGTTGTTTGAAATTTGTTTGATTTTAGAGGAAGAAGACAAATGCATTACATCACACAGGCAAAGTCACGTGATTTAGGTGACAGACACAATTCTGGAACCTTTCATTTAAGATTAAATTATTCAAATATCCGTGCATCTTAGAAATTTGTAATTAAATCTTCAAATTATTATTTTTATTTAGGCCACTAAAATTTATGGAGCCTTCAAATAATTGTGCCATGATAGTTTTTGAGGTTTAAAAAATTCTAAACCTGCAACAAAATAGTCATGTGAGTAAGACTTAATTATTTTTTAGTTCAAAAGATTATTTAAAAATTTTCAATAGTTCAGAAACTAATTAAGTAGACTAAATTTTATTTAATCATTTTAAGCATATTATTATTATTATTATTATTATTAATACATGTTTTGGAATTAAAATCATCTAAAGTATATAAAAACTGTAATTCATATTTAAATTCACTTTTACAATTAAACATTTATATTTAATTTCAATATATGAGTTAATAGAATTAACAATTTTTGAAATAAATTGTTTCTGCGAAAATAATAATAAAATATTAGGAAGCCCAAATTAAATTTTATCCAATTCTTAACTCTTTGGGATGGATATTTTTCCACTCCTCAGTTGGGGTATGTCTTTGCAATGTAGACGGATCATATATTTTGGGGATTACTTCTGAAAAAGACTCCGACAATCAAGTCAGTAAAAAAGTTTTCAAAAGTTAAATTGTAGATTAGTGAATTAATGATTTGCGTACATTTAATTGCTGGAGTCCACCTATATTTATATAATATTAATCACAATTTAGCTTATTTAGGGGTTGAGTCTTTATTGGGCTTAGTGGACCTCTTATGGGTCTGTAAGGGCTGGGCTAGGGTCCAGTGCGAGACATGTGACTTGATCTTGGGAGTTTAACCATTATTTCTTAAGTTATGAGTAGTAGTCGGCTTTTTGGTTGTATGCTGCCTGAACCACTATGTATGCATGATCTTTTTGTATAGCTAACCAATTATTCTGTTGATGTTGAGACTATAAGTTCACAATTGGGACCGAGTGGTTGATCATACCGGTCCCAACCGCCTAGTATAGTACATAAGTGATTTAAAAATTATATCTATAAATTATTTTACATATTTTTAAATTTTTTCTTTTCGTGTACCTAATTCAAAAAATAGTTAAACAACTAAAGAAGAAAATAAGTATACTATAGGATTATTAAGCCAATGTCTATGCAGTCACGAAATAAACAATTAAACTAACAAAATCTCATTACAACAATTTTTTGTATTTATTGACAAGTTTTGATGGACAAAAATAAATATATTTTAAATTTACTAACAAATTTTATTGAAAGATTTTATAATTTAAATTATTGACATATATTTTCATTAAAGATGAATCTGTGGATAAATTATGTTTGGCCTCATAAATTTTACAAGTATATAATATAAGAGAAAAAAAATTTTTTAAAATAAATTTACAAATAATATGTGTCTTAGAAAATAAATTAAAATCAAGATAGATATAATAGTTATATTCTGTCTTATTATAAATATATATATATATATATATATATATATATATATATATATTATTTCTTTTTAATTTAAAGATTTTCTTAACTATGGGAGGGCAGTATCTCGTGACGGTATGGACAAAGAATACATACAGCAAGATAGCGTATATATAAGACAAATGATAAAGTTGTTATGAAGGATTGTTTAATCGATTTTATTTATTTATTTATTTATTTTGTGATCATACTATTACTTTACTTTTTCGTGATTCTCTTACATCTGAGTTATATTTTCTCGGTTCTATTACGAGTTTCAATTTAATTTATTTTTTTACTCTAGTTTCAATAATTTATTTCATCTGATATTCTCTTGTCCAATTTTTTTTAGCAACGTTGTACTTGTATAAGCAGCATTGATATTATAAGGCATTTATGTTGGAGGTTTAGTATTAATCAATCTTTTAGGTACACTTCTGTGCAAGATGATCATAATTAATATAGATATTAATATATGTAATATTAAACCGACAAGATTATGAAAAAAAAGGGAGACATATATTTTAGACTAGTTACGTGGTTGGAATATGGAATACGAAAGAACCCAAGTGTCGAAGAAAGGAAACCTACTTTTGTCAGTCACGTTTGTCTGCTTTAGTTTGTCTTGTTGCTCATTTTTTGTACCAAGAAAGAAGATAGTGTGGTGAGAACGTGCTTTGGTTGACGCAGACACACATGCATTAACTTCAATTATAGACAACAATATCTAGAAACATATGACATAATCCTAACATAAATATATAATCATTTATCACATTTTTTCAAACCTTTCCGTTACGATCTAATATATGATATAGACTTTTAGTGTTTGCTTCCTAATTTCTTACTCAATTTTTTTAGACTAAACCAAGTATACGTGGACAATGTGATGTTGATGTTTTCTTTTTCTTTTTAATTTTTTGGTCAGTTTGAACAAAAATATAAATAAAAAATCTCTACTTCTAATAATACCACGCAATATTTAACTACTCAATTTCAATTTTTTATAGAAATAATTCTTAGTCATATTTTATTTACCTTCCGGCAAAATCAAATCAATTTAAGATGAAATCTTATAACATTTGTGGATAACTATTTATAAAGTAAAGTATGCGTGTGTTTTACACATATGGATATAGTTCAACCAAGATAACATAAGATTTGGCCATTGACCCGTGAAGCATAGTACCTCCTCCAATTCAATAATCTATAAAATAAAGTAAAAATAGTATGAATAAGATGTCACTTCAAGAACGAAATTTGAAACATGTTTTGACAAAAGAGCAACAACCATCTAAAATTGACATTCCTTATTAATTGTTGCACACTCAACTTCATAGACTTAGCGTGTGTGTACCGTTTTAGAACATGGATAAATTAGTTAGAAAAAAAATGGCATTATTATATGTCTCTTTCGTGTAGTTAAACTAAGTCTGCATCATCAAAGAAGATTTTGAATATGTGCATAAGAGTTTTGAGAGCACTCAAAAGAGTTATGGTGAATGACAAATGTCTACAAAGAAAACCGAACACTTCACCACCTATCGTTATCGTAAGGTTATGAATCTTAATTTATTCTTAACTTCACAAACTAGGTCATCCATTATTGCAATGCATGACTTTGCCTTAATGTGAACCAAATTTGGTGTCTTTTAAGATATGACGCAAATTGTTTTTCTCCCTTTATGGAAAAATTATTTTTTTATATTTTGTACCTTGAACCTTTAAAAATTCATACCGATTACTTTATGTACTGAATATTAGTCAAACTTGAAAAGAATTCAATTCGAATGAGCATTTCAAAATAATTCACTACAGTAAAATTAATCCGTATCATCACAAATCCATTTAGAAGTCTTCAGGTGTGTGTGCTTTAAACGAATATAAATCAGGCATGTGGTGAAAACATACTACAATTTTACTATGTAACGGGTATACAGAGGAAGATTAAGAAAATAAGTAATATATGAAATTTTAAAAAATAAAGTAGGAAAAGAAAAAAATACTTTTATTTTTAATTATAATTTTTTTTATTTATCTTGTATTTCTTGATTTTAATTTGTAAGAGACCTTTATGGTATTTTTCTAATATATTTAATAGTTGTTTGATGGGCTAGTCTTAATCCACATCTTCATGAAATTGGACAAAGAAGTAGGTGTGGTTGGAGATTAAGGGTGCAAAAGGAAAAAGCAAGGAAATTTTTAAGTAATGTCTTTAATTTTAAAAATACATTTTTTTGTCTTTGAAATATTTGATAAATGCTTTATAGACAAATAAAAAACAATAATTTAGGATTTATTCGAAAGATAAAAAATTATATATTTCAAAATTAAAGGAAGAATGAACAATTTCTTTAGAGAAACTCAAAATTAATTATAAAAATTTTAAAGGACTAAATGATATTTTATCTCATTTTTTTCGTTATATTTCATTTTCAGTAGTTTATTTTCTTTTGCCTTTCTTTCTCTTGTTACATTGTAAATCATTTTCTCTGTATTTTCTTTTTTATTTTTCTTTCACCTCAAATTATTTATAAAATAAGATTTCCTTTTTATTATTTTTTTCATTTAAAAGATAGTGAATTTTAGTATCTCATTGGTTACGATCTTTTACTTAATGCTATTTTGTGTAAGCTAAAACTTACAGACTTTCATTAATTTATTAAGTATAAATAACTAATACAAGTTTAAAAAAAAATAAACTACATTATAAAAAAAAATTGTGTAGAAAAATATACATTCAAAAACATGTATTCCATTTTCCTTAAACTAGTGCGCAGGTAGTCGTGGTGTATCATGCGTGGACCCGCACCGTCCGACGAAATTTATATTTATATATATATAACAATCTATAACTATATATAAAGGAATTCCCTCTTTTGTGTCCACATTTCATAATTCCAACTTTATTTTTTACAATTTAATTATTTATTAAGTTTTTAAAAATTAACGGTTACTTTTACAAATTTTTATAAAATTATTTACTTATCAACAGTTATTTTTCTTATATTTTCTCTATACATTTCACTTTATTTTTTATAAATATAGTTTTATTTTGTTTATTAACTTAATAACATTACAATATCATCAATTATTAATATAATTCAAAAAATGCGTACACACAGGCGCTATCGCGCCTGTGTTTACGCTAGTATATATAAAGGAGATTTACCTTTTTATGTCCACATTTCAAAATATCAATTTTATCCTTTAAATATAATAATTTATTAAATTTTAAAAAATTGACTGTTACTTGCACAAGTTTTTTATAAAATCGGCTATCTTTGCTTCTTCTTTTCTTATTTATTTATCAATGATTATTCTTTCATCTGTTATGATACATTTCACTTTATTTTTAATAAATATAACTTAATAACATTATAATATTATAATGTCACGCATATTTAAAAAATGCATACACACAGTCGCGATAGCACTTGTGTTTACACTAATATATATTAATGTAAATATAAAAAAGGGTAAAACTTTTTTATAAAAAAAATATTAACGTTATAAATATTCATAATTTTTTTTCTAAAAAAATTAAATCATACTTAAAAAGCAGGAAATATTTATTACATGACATGCTGGTGCTTAAGTGACAGAAGGAGAATTTGTTTCTAAAATCAAACAGTATCTTATCTTGACATTTACTATGTTTATAGTAACATGGCTTGGTGGAATGAGGGAGTATGGCATCAAACTTAGTTTATAATTAGGAATTAACATACATCAGTGTTGCATTAAAGTAAGCCAAGATCCAACAGAGTTTGGCCAGTTATGGGTTGTGTATGGACTTTCCAATTTTTTTTTTTCACCCATTGATTTCCATTTTCTGTTTTGTTTTTTTTTTCATGAACTTTTCTTGGTCTCCTCTTCCATTATTTGTTTATTCACCTCCTCCTTTACTTTTGAACACACTCTTATTACTGCTTACTTTTAATCCTACTCTAAAGATCGAAATAATTTATTGGATTACAATAATTTTGGATCATTTCGGCGGCTTATAATAGTAACATAATAGAAGATTCTTGTTTTCGTTACTTCCACTAAGTGGAAAACATTTTAAATACTTTTAATAATAAAATTACAACATAATTTCAAATTCCAAAACAAATAATAAGTTGCTACAATCGACTCGAACACAATATTATCTCAATGAATTTAAAATAATGACATGTTTATTTTTTTGGGTCACTTCTTTATTATTAATATAAATTCAACGATTTATTACTCATGTCCAATATTAATTTATAAAATACAGGTTTTACTTTTAATTTATAATTTGATTTTGTTGTATCAGAGTCATAAAAATAAAATTTATTATTTGTTGTATACTATTATATGTTATTTAAATCGCTATCGAATTAATTATTAACGTGTGATGTAATGAATATATAAATATAAACGTTGGAGATGACACATCATCAATGTGATATTTTCTTTTTGCTTAATAATTGTATTTTGAACATTTTAAAAGCTTGTTGTCTTTGTCTAAAACGGGTGGGTAACAAAGCTTCACGCCATATTGTTTTGTTGCTACATGACACAGATTTTTCATTGGTTTCAATCACCCCTTCTGCCTTACTACCATGAAAAAAGGCTTGTTTTTGTTCAATTACAAACATAGGAAGTTGAGAAAAAGAAAGTGTGAAAAAGGATGTGAATTTGGATGTTTAAAACATGTGAAATGAATGGTAGAAAATAATCTGAATTGAACGTGAAATAGTTTTCTTTTTTTTTCGAGAAAACCCCAAACCATAAATCTATCATTTCGTATGTGTAAGAACAAGAGTGGTCCTCTTATGAAGTTTTCATTTAAACTATCATTCTTCAAATGACAAGTTGATTCATTGGCCAGTTGGAAAAAGCATAAGCGAATAAATACAAACAGTGGTCAATTAGATTTTAAATGATTTGTTCAACTTCTATCATATTTTAGCTTCTTCAGGATCTCTTTCCAGAACTAAAATTAAAACACGATTCAAACATGTAACACATCACATAACATGGGTAAAAACTTGTTTATTGGTGGCTTCAAATCACTCCATTCCAAGTGTAGACTATAGTGATCCTAATTCATTTAGAAAGAGCTAACCAAACCGTCTTCAGAAGATTCCCCAGAGACCACAGTATTAAGTTCAACAGATTTCGTGTTAACAAAATTACAATGCTTTCTGATTTCTCCTTGCCTCCCAGTGAGCACACCAATATTACCCATCTTAATCATTGAAGCCTCAAACGCGTCAAAGAAAACCTTTTGATCGCTATTGAACCTGGTGACAATGGGAATGGTATCAGCGCCGGGCGTCGAGAACAACTCTTGATCACTCTGAAGCAAACCCTTTTTAACCACAAGATTAGAGTAGTAGGCCTTGTCGATTGTATCAGGAGTTGTCGGGTCAAAATTTACAAGGTTGTTCGGTCCACCTTGGGGGCACTGTGACCGCAATTGTTGCAAATAAGTTGTGTCCAGAGTTGGGTCGGGTCTCCCAGTACCACTGAAGTTGTACAATCGGTCAAGAATGAACGAACAGTGAGCTCTGCCAAATGTATGAGCACCTGCAATGACATCATGTGTATATTACAAATTCATCATCTGTTGTCTCTCTCAGAAGAAGATGGTGAATTTCCCATTGTTTCAAATTTCATTACCTGAGAGTGCAACCAGATCAGTAGTGTCAAGGCCTTGTTTTCTAAATGCATCTTTGAGTCGGGTTAGGTTGAAGAAAGGAGCTGGAAGGTTTTCATTGGCAAGTGTTCGGTTTGCTGTTAAACTATCTCTTCTTCCCAACGGAACTTTCCAGTCAGGACCACCTCCCTATATATAAAGTAAAAACTCTTCTTAATCATCATCAACATATTATAAATACGCTTTTCTCATACATCTCTGCATAATTATGATTTACAGGCTACTAATTAAGAAATCATGTTTTGTTGTACACAAGTGACAACATTAAATATTTGATCATTTGATACTGAAACAGAAGTAAAATAAATTGGAAACAGCATTTATGTATATATATATATATATACCAGAACTGAAGAAATTTCAGATGCAAGAGTAAGAATGTCTGCACAAGAAACCACGCCGGGGCAAGCATTTTCCACTGCTGTCTTGATATCATTCACCACATCCAAACCTCTTAATGAGTTGTTGTTCGGCAGAGCTTGCTGCTCACTCACTATTGTAGCAGTGTTGTTCAGTAAAACCGAGGCATCACACCCCTGCGTTCATCAGATTTTTTAGTGGTTGGAGTAAGAAAAAATGTTCTCATAATAGAAAAAATGTACGTCAAAACTTTTACATAAAGGAAAATGATCGACCGAGAGGTCAAAATAATATGCAGTAAAAATGCTATTCTTATAATAATAACTTGTGAGGAAAGATATATTTTTGGAAACTATTAACTTTGTTTAATTTTTTTATTACATAGTATTTTTCATCATACTTATATTTTTATATATAATATAACAGCATACGTGGATGCGAATCAACCATAGTATAGTTAAGAAGAATGATAGAGTTATAATGGAGAAAGAGGGGGGTTAGAATTAATGGGGTTCACCGGTGCCTGGGACCATTCGTACTGCCATAAATGAAAGAAAATTGGTGCATGGCATTATTGTATACTTAAAATAAGGAGTGGTGAATGGAGGCTGCCAGAAGGTAAAAGATATTATCTCAAATCTTCAGCTATTCTTTTAGTTTCCATATCAGTTTGGTTTGGTGGTGCACACACAAAATCTACGTTCTTACCTTAATGTCCGATGAAAAGTGTTTGATAAATACACTTACGTGTAGAAGAACAAAAGAAGTATGCAAAAAACTATATGGTTGTTGGTTGAGAACATAAGAAAACAGAAAAGAAAATAGGTTTAGGAGGAAAAAAGAAAGAGAGAAAGTATGAATGTACTTGGACAAAGCAGTCATGAAAGTGAAGTCTAATGAGACTGGCGAGCATGCGGGGATCCTTCTTTGAAACGTTTCTCACGACTTCACGAACAATGGAGTGAACCCTGGGACATGTGTTTCTGTAAAACGAAGGATCAAGTTGTTGTGCTTGTGCATCTAGAGAGAGTGGAAACACTCCGAGCACAACCACTACACAACACAGAGCTGTCACTGTACCATGAAAACCCCTCATTTTTTTTCTTTTCCTTAACCGGTAATGCGTTTGTCGGTGTTTTTTGTTGAGTTTGGCAGATAAGAAGCCTTTATTTATAGGAACAAATCGTCATGCTGGATATTCATCGCGTCGGCGATGGGAGATTTCAAACACTCATTGTTAACTTTCCCTGTTTTTCTCTTTCCTACTTTTTTAAAAAAAAAAAACATTTATTTTTATGTTAAAAGGATCTAATCCACTCAAATTTTATTTTCCTACAATAAAGACTTCATATAATAAAAATGTTTCACGAATGAATAAATATTAAAATATGTAGAAATAAGATTTTTTTTTTTTTTAGAGTTAAGGGGTTTGGTGCAGTGCGTGATAGGGTGTGGCGTGGGCCCCGTAAAAAGCAAAGTCCGCAATTGACGATTGCCAGCAAATGAAATTCACGTTCCTATTTTCTTCCATTACAACATCAAGTGGTCCTCGTGGCGACACGTGGGCGGCACGACCGCGATTCGTTTTGCAAAATTTGTAAAATGTAGAATCTCTTGAAATTTACGTCATTAGTTAATTATAGTACTTAAGCAAATGGAGGGAGTTTTATTCAACAAAAACATGAGTGTTGCAGAGTAGTATTAAAGTAAATAATGGTTTGCAAGTTCTAACAATAGCTTGTGGTTTTTCTCTTTGGAGTTTTCCAACTTATCCATCATTCACTTAATCTTTTCCATGTTTTAGCCATACCATGATCATTTGTTCAACTGCTGCTTACTTTTTGGTGCACTCATTATTGCCGCCATTAACATGTTAGGTGAACCCGTTCTGTATAATACAAATAAAATACTACACCTTAACCCTCTCACAACACTTAAAGGTCAAATGTAAACAAAATATTTCATTTTATGTTACGAAGAAGTAAACTTCTTATATATAAAAAAAAAAAGTTGGTGTCTACATTTCCATATTTAATATTGACCTTCCATTTTTTTACACAAATATGTATTTTAGAATACTTAAATTTGAAAAGAACAGTGAATGATTATTTGTCAAAAATAGAAAAGTACAATTGTTACTTGTTAAAGTAAAAGTTTCATTCTTGATGTGGGGGATCTGATCCAAAAGCAACCGGATCATATAGAACGAGAAAATTGAAAAAGTGTGAGTGGGAATATAAACAAAAGTGTGTCGAATCTCGATTCGTGATGTGTTTTTGTTTCGGTAAACAATGCAACTTTAAACATTTAAAAACCAGAAATAAGCTGGGGGTGGTGGTTTTCACTAAAACAGTAATAAAGTCTGAGTCTTTATATATTATTTAGTAGCAACAAGACATGTTTTCACGTGTAACTGTTCAATTTTCAAACACTACTTTGTGTTAGCCACCATCATGAAGTACCTTTAATGCCCCTTGAGTTAATTTAAAACTAACTCCATCCCATCCTTTTCAACACTATTTTTATGTTCATCATGTTTTTGTTTTCTGCAACTATGTCACTAATATAAGTATATTTCAACCTTGTTGATAATTAATTTATGGCTGTAATTGGTCGAACGATATTTACCTTGGTCAGTTTGGTACCTGTTTGTAAAAATGTATTAAGCAAGTCTCAATTTTTAAAAAATTGTGTTAATTAAGTATCTTTCAGACAAAAATTATTAACACGGTTAATTTTATTAATGATTTTTATCATTAAATTTTAAATTAAATTTTAATATAAATATTAATATCATTAAAAATATTTTTTCAAAAATTGATATTCAATTAACATGGTATCAAACTGATTCGTCAAAATGAAATCACAAAGTTTTGAACCGTAAATCTTATCATTGACACAAATAATTTGTTTACATTTTGTACTCATGAATGTAAAAGGCTACCTTGTAGGAATGTCTGCATTAGTCATTTTATTTTTATTAATATTACGAACATAACATATTTAATTATTGTAGAAGAAATTAGTACGTTTCGATAATATTACGAACATAACACAAAGTATTTTAATATTGTTATTTTAATCAAAATTTTGTATAAAAGACCGACCACACAATTAAAAAGTGATAAAAAGTTTTTTTAAAATATAAGAGTAATACAAAAGAAAAGTCTGAAATTTATGACAAGATTAATTTGATTTGGTTTAATTTGAAAAAATATAAATAATTTTGATGATGCTTTGGTTTAAGTTGTTGGATGTAATAAAAGAACCTTATCTCCTTATCCTACGTGTATGCTCTGTACACATCAACGTTGGGGAACATTTTAAAGTTTGAAGGGGAAATGACAGAAATCACCCTCGCTTCTTCAACAAATTATCATAGGAGAACGTGAACGTTGAAGAGTCAACTTAGGAAGCCATGTTGGCTTTTGAAAGTTACCAAATTCTATGCAAGTTGCATGGTAATTATTATTATCTTTCTTTCTCCAATGGAACGCCTAATTTGATTATCATTGCGTATTTAAATATTAAGTACAAAATTTCTGACAATGGTATTTAAATAAACATGATATAAAGAATCATTCTTTTTGTTATTATACTGACTTTGAATTTATTTCCTCACTAAATATATGAAAATAAATTTATTAGTACAAACTAAATATTCTATAACCAAACAAAATATAAACGCCCTTATAAATACTATTTCTTTTGCATGTGCTTAATTTTTTTTATGAAATTAAAAATTCAAATAATGAATTTATAAGGTAGAAAGGAGTTCACGTGGCAAGTTACTTTGCACTTGGACAATTGAAATTGTTTTTTGGCATGAATTGAAGACTATAAAGGAGTAAAGACAAAAGACGTATATATATATATATATATATATATATATATATATATATATATATATATATATATATATATATATATATATATATATATATATATATATATATATAGAGT
>Ga0099822_1001222_pt1 | contig 29138 bp, 17 predicted proteins | sample CowpeawhiteBW_FD_76839 | JGI IMG/M metagenome (GOLD analysis project Ga0099822, IMG submission 76839) | Root nodule microbial communities of legume samples collected from California USA - Cow pea white BW | ecosystem: Host-associated > Plants > Roots > Nodule | place: USA: California | collected... | reverse complement strand
ATATACACAAATAAATAAATATATATATATATATATATATATATATATATATATATATATATTATTTCTTCTAATCATTTGGTTTGTCATGAAACTCATTCGCATCTCCAATATATTTTTCATCTTATCAATACGTTTATGTAATTATGATGTATGCCAATTAAAATTTTATTATTATGTTTATTATGTGTTCTTTGTGTCATTTTAATCAAGTAATATATTATAACTTTTATTCGTATATAAAAAAAGAGATTCATTAGAATTTAAAAAATTGAAGTAAACACATTTAAAATATATTTTAATTTGAATATTTTTTTCCTTTTATATTTTTTAAAATATTTTTTAATTTTATCAACTAAGTTTCATTAATGTTTGTAGTTTGCAAATTTAATAAATATTTTGGTTCTCATGAAATTTTATTTAGTATTCTAATCTAAACAATTATAATTTATTTCAAAGTATTTGATATGGAAGAAACAATCATCCTCCTAATATTGAATATTTGATAATATTATGTTTCCTTTACCGTATTTTTTTTTATAAAAATTAATATTGAAGTAGTTAGAAAATGGGTACGGGTATGGGTACGAGATTATACCCGTTAACAATCATGTATTTATCATGTTTTCAAGAATTATTGTACATTTTTTAATATGCATATATCACATATCGTATCCTATTTTCAAAATAAACATAAACATATTTAGGGTATCAGATACAACGTATTGTATCGGTGCATCATAGCTTAAGATAAATAATGTAATAAACAATAACAAAAAAATATTTATTTTGTCACTTAATTTACATCATACTCATAACAACAAACATAAAAAGGTGTAGTAATATTTTTGTAGAAAAGGGTAAAGAAATTTATAGTGGACTTATCATAGTTAGATATAAAACAATTCTTTCATGTCAAGACCCACACTAGTTCGACATAAAATAGCTTCTTTCTTTTTACATCCGACCATGATAGGTTCCACGTAACTTTTTTTTTACTTTCAAAACCACCCTTATCATATTTCTACCTAGTCGAAAAAACTTGTGTTGTATGTCTTCTTCTTTTGCAACAAAGTTGTGTGAGGTGAGGGTTGCATTGTTGACCAAAATAAGGGTTTCTTCCATCTTTTGTGGTCAGTTTCCCCTGGAGCAACTTTTTGTCTGATTGGTTTTTGCATTAAAGTTAATTGTTAAACCTTTCATTCCCATTGTGACTGAGACTATTTTTGAGAAACTTAGTCATGATTATACACGAATGTAATTCTCACACATGCTCAAGGTACTTATGCTATGTTATCAGGTTGGACTACAAGTAAAAAATTGGCATGTCTTGTATGTAACTACCGCACATGCTTAAGGTACATAACAATAGTAAGAAGATATGTTAAATGTGTCAATGATGATGACTAGACTCAAAACATAGGTGGCGAAAGGATAGGAAATGTTTTGATGGTATCCAAGAATTGAGAGGAGCTCCTACTCCATTAACATGTACTAACATATTGGATATATTAGGTGATAGAAAACATTGCTTTGCAATGCTAAAAAAAGAAAAGAAAGAAGGGTGATTCTTGGTCGAAATTAAGTATATTCTTTAAGATGGATATAAGGAAAGACCTTCATCCTATAAATATAGGACCAAATAAAGTATTTCTTCCACATGCAGGATTTTCACTTTCATTAAAAGAAAAAGATATCTTCTATCATGTTTTAAAAGAAGTGAAAGTTCCAAAAAGTTATGGTTCCAATGTTTGTTGGACTAAAAAGTCATGATTTTCATATATTGATGCAAGACTTGCTAAAAGTAGCTATTCGAAAAGTGTTGCCAAAGGAAGTTACAAGAGTTCTATTGAAGTTAAGTTCTTTCTTCAAAATGTTATGTTCTAAAGTCATCATAATCGAAGATTTTGAATCATTGGACATACAAATTACATTAATTATGTGTGAATTAGAGATGATTTTTCCTCCATCTTTTTTGTCATAATGGTTCATCTATCCATATATCTAGCATATGAGCCTAGAATTTGTCGAGCCTGTACATAACCGGTGGATATATCCAATTGAAAGGTAATTATTTTTCTAAATAAATCTTTTTTTGTAAATTTATTTCCTCCACTTGTATTCCTAATCATAGTTTTATATTATTATAGATTTCTTAATAGGTTAAAGTCTTATGTGCATAATAGAAATTATCCAATAGGTTCAATTGCAGAGGGATATTTAAAGGATGACTCAAGATATTTGAACGATAATGTACAAACAAAGTTCAACACCCCACCAAGGAATTTAGATGGTCCAATAGGGAATGGAGTGATTACTACTTTGAAACCTTTTAAGTAGGAGCAAACTCATCATTTTGTCTTGTTTAATTATGAGCTCACCAAGTCATTTGTCATGTAAGACAATATTCATATTTTCGTCTTTTGTGTGAGATTTTAAATTCTATGAGCTTATATATTCAATTTTTTTTTTGTAGATAACATGAGGAATTTCTCTCTAGTAATGCTTAAGAAAAATCAACAAGAAATTGGAATATGGAAAAAGATCAATGTCTTATATTTCACAAGTGGTTTAAATACCATGTCAAAAATTTGGTTGAGTGAAGAGGTTCAATGGTTGGTTAAAAGGCCTAATACTATTGCTAGAAGATTTTCAACTATGTGATAAATGGTTACAGGTTTATTATTGAGAGTTGTAGACAAGAAGAAAATGTTACCTACCATGGAGTTTCAAAAGATATAATACAATTAGATTATTATTGACACTATGAATTTGTGTTATTTAAATGTGATTGGTTTGAAAGTAAGCAAGATTATTTTAGGTTAACATTTGTAAATTTTGGGAAGTTGATTTACAAAAGTGACCATTTCATACGTGGAACTTAAGTAAAGCAAGTATATTATATAGAAGATCCAGTTGATAATTAGTAAGTTATTACTAAAACCATCCCTAGAGATTTGTTTGATGTATATGAAGATTTAGAGAATAATGATTTGGAAAACTACTTGGGAAATGAATTATTAAAGAGTCCATTTTTGTATCAATCTATGATTGATGAAGATGAATGTGAGGATGTTAGTTGGTTTAGGGATGATGTGCCTGGAACAACAATTGATACAGGTACCGGATAATCATTGAACATAATATTAATGTTTCTATGTGCATAATTTTTGTTGTGTTGTTTTTAATGTACCAATTTCTATGTATATTCTTCTTTGTTTGTTGGTTATTTGAACATAAAATTTCAAAGTCAAGTAGATTTATGGCTAGTGGTTAGAAAGAAAAACCACTCTTGTTGGCCAAGAATGTTAAAGTGTCATTTTCAAGTGGTTCTACCATTGAAATCCTTGATGAGTTGGAAGAAATTGCATCAAGACCTAGTCAAACTCCACCACATTGGTTAATTTATATTTGTTCAATAATAAATGTAGTAATTTATTATATATGTAATAAGATATTATTTCCTAATTTTATACTTAATTAATAGGTTCTACTAGTAAGAGAAGAAGAGGTCCTACCAAAATTCTCAAGACTCATGGCTTGAGGTATGAAGAACGTTTACTGGCTCCTTGGCCTACCTGTTAAGCACTTATCAAGTACATTGAACAATTATTTGGGGACATAAGCTAGGAATGCACATTTAACTCCTCTAACTTTTACTAATTGGAACAAATTGAAAGAACATTGGGATGACATGAGGAAAACAATCTTGGTAATTCATTTCACTAACCTTTATCTTTGATTATATATATTACATAAATTTTAATACTTATTAATTAATTATGATATGCAGTCAAAATTTGATATTGAAGAACATGTTAAAAGGTGGGATTTATGAAGCATATGCTAAAGTTGGAAGAACCATAAATGTCGATTAAAGATAAAATATTTTTTTCCAAATATGCCAGATGATTACAACTTCAAAAATTGACCCCAAGTGTTCCACTTGAGCAATGGAAATTTCTTGTTAAATTTTGGAAATCTGACATAGCTAAGGTCATTTGATTATTTAAATTTTATTATATGTGTACTTGTACTCGTATACCTTTGTTGCTTATAACTTCTGTCATTTCATATTTTTATTATAAAGGTTCGTTGTGAGAAGAACAAAACAAGTAGATCAAAATTTACTAATGTACATACCACAGGAACAAAAACCTTTGTTGAAATACAATACGAAGAGGTTAGACTAATTGCATAACTAATGTATTAAGGGTTGTACTTTTTTTACACAAATAATTTTTTCTTTTATATGGTAGGTGATGAAAAATATTGATGGAAAAGAGCCATCTCGTGCAGAAATGTTCATCATGATACATAAGCCTTGATCTCATTCATTATATGTATTTTTATAATTAATAGTTTTGTTTGAATAATAAGTTTAACTTTGATTCTTTTTCCTTTTTTAGTCGAAGCTTGAGGATGTAATTTCTTCTCATTCAACATGGCCAAAGAAAAACTCAACCCTAGATGATGTATTTTCTCAATTCTTTGGAAAAGATCGACATGACTATGTGTGCACATATGAAAAAGGGATTGCACTTTCAGATCTTTGGGGATCTAACTCTCAAGTTAGAATACAAAAATTAATTGATGAAGTTTGAATAAATGTTTAAGTTGAACTACAAAGCATGAAAAATAGAATGTAAGAGAAAATAGAACTAAAGCTAAAAGATCGAGTGAAGGAACAACTAAAAACCAAGCTGAAAGAGTTGGAACTAATGAAAATTGAGCTTCTAAACAACTTCAAACTCGCTTTTACTTAAATACCAAGCTATCCTCCAGAAGTAATGGTTTCAAATCAAATTTGAGAATGATTCGAGATCTAGAAGAGAGGAGGTGGTTGTTTAGGTAGTACATTTCTCTCTATCTAATTTTCTGTCAGTTGTACGGAATTGATGATCTAATTATTGATGCTTACATTGATTTTTACTATTCATTGGACATTTTAATGGATTGAGGACCACCCTTACACCTTGATTTGCCTCTATTATGTTATATGAATAAGTTAAACACAAACTTCTAAGAAATCAAATATCCTTTTTGCTGTGTCACACTCTAAGTGGCATGATTGGAAGAGAATGTGATAAATTTGATAATTGTATTATGCTAGTTATGGAGGGTTTTCTTTTTATCCTTTTGATAGTTCTTGATAGAGATATTATATTTTTTATTCTCTTTTATTATTTTTAAATATTATATTTTTATGATGATACATATTAGATTTTCCTTTTCCCCTTATATCAAGGGATTTTGTACTCTATATATTGGAGAAGTTTCTAATAAATCAGGAGACAAACTCTTTGAGTTATTTTTCACCAAACACCTCTTGTGCGTATTTGTACGCATTATTCCTTCTCGTGGCTTATACATATCTAACAATTCTTTTAAGATTACTATCAAAGTATAATGCTAATATCAAATGGGTTATGAAAAGGTTGAAGCATGTATAAAAAGTTATAAAAAATTGACTTATTCCCTAACTTAGGAATAAGAATACATTGTAAAACTAAAATGTGTATGTGTTAGAATGAGTACGATTGAATTTTCCAGGAACAAGTTTCAGATCATGTAGTGAGGTCATCTCACTTAATTGCCTTATGTTTCGTTATATGATTCGACATTGAAAATGATGGACAACGATGACAACATCTTTCATAACATGTTTATTTTCTTCATAACAATAATTATTGATGTAGCAGTAAATGTTTTTATTTTTTATCTTTGCATTGTTACTTTGCTTTTGTAGCTATTCTAAGTGAACTTTTTGAGAAAAATGCACATGCCTTGAATAACATCTCTTCTAATCTTGTTTCTCTTTACGTGAGTTTTATAAATAGACAACTTTAAATTATATTTTTATGTAAGAATTTAGTGGTTACAATGATTATTTTATTTCTTGTATTTATTGTAAGAAAAATATTTATTGTATTTGGGAAAATTTTCTTGTTTTTCCTAACACTTGGAAACCTTTTTGTTTTTTCTAACACTTAGAAAATCTCCATTTACTCATGCTAGTCCTAGGAGAAAAAAAAAAGAGAAATGGAGAAAACTAACACAAAGTTAACTAAGATGTAATTAGCAAATTTTTCTTTATTTTTTTTATTTTATCTATCAATTGATTTTGTTAATAATATTTTGGAATATTTTTTTCTATTTCTTTTATCCAGGAAATTAGAAGATAATGTTGAAGTGGTCACCTTTGAAAAAAATCTTAACATTCTCAAATATCCATCCAATCTCTTTGAGCCTTTCTTGTAAGTCTTAATTCTCTAAAGTATGCTTATAATTATGTTCTTTTGGTTTATTGAGTTATAAACAGGAAAGGATTTGCAAACAATTATAAAGATATAAAAATTAATTCAGATAATTTTGAAAGGGTATATGAAGTTCAATACATTAATAAAGCTTAATCATTTAAATCGTTTATTAATTAACATTTCTTTTAAAAAATAGGTCCAGGAAAAAGTTGTTAAAGCATGGAACTCTACGACAAATAATGTAAGTCGCTTTTTATTCATTCTTAAAAAATTTAATATTAATTGAGCTTCTTATTTATGACATTTGAATCAGGAATTAGAGTCTTAGTTCCATACATTAACTAAACTCAAAAGAAAACTATATTTGAGTACATTAAAAGAAAGGTTATTGGTGTAATTTCTCATTTTATTTATATTTTTGTTGGTTCTATATAAGTATTTTTTTTTTGTTTCGTTATATTGATTGTTTGTTGATGAACTTTATCTAAGTGTTGTTGTTCAAGGAAATTGAAATAGGAGAAAGAGAACGTAAACCCAAAGTTCATTTTGACGGACTGACTTGAATATGGTGTGAATGTTTATGTATTTGTTAGACCAATTTATCAATGTTAACTATCTTTATTTACACTTGTTAGATAGTGCACATATATTGTTACATGCAAATGAGTGAAAAAAAATGACTTAAATAAGGTGTGAATGTTTTCTATTAGATACAACAAATTATCATAGCATTATATTTCAAAAGACGTTTTGCAAAACAATTTGATTTTGAGTATACAAGAAGAAAAAAAAAAGAGATTTAAAGTCAGTTATATGAATTTCTTCATACTTCATTTTTACATTCTGATAAACACATTGCATTTTTTGGTTGTAAGAAAGAACTAGATTGTATTATACTAACTGAATTTTTAGATATCTTATATGGTTGGTTGTTTTGAAAATAGGAAAATGATATGTTAACAAATTTTTTCTTAAAACTTTTTGACAAACTACTAATTTGGATAAAAAAGATGAGTTATCATCAAGTTTGAGGAATAAATATGTATATTTGTTTAGTCTGAGATAATTTGTAAGAAACATGGTATACTATTTAATTTTTACTCCTTTTGTTCTTTTGAATTATCATTAAGTAACATAGTATATTATAATAAGGTGAAATATTTTTCTGATGTTTCTTATGGTTCAGAAAATGAGTTCTTGTTTGCTAACACTAATGAAGATAATCCACCAACCCATCCATACAGTTTTCTTTGATTATTTGCAAGAACAACTAAAAATAACGAGATAAGTGATACAAATAGTTGTAGAGATTCAAAAGAATTGATCTATAAAAACTAAAATCAATTTTTTTATGATTTTAAAAGATCAATTGGTCACAAAAAAATGTTGGTGTGACTATTTATATTAGTGGCATTTTTATAATGTTGCCTTAATAAAAAAAACTATCACTCAATTTTTTTAGTAACAATTTTAAAATGTCCCTTTATTTCAAAAAAAAATATGTTACCAAAGGTTTATAGTAACATTTTTGTAATGTTACTTATTTATAAAATAAATTATTATACTAAAAGAGTTTGGTAACATTTTTTAAAATGATACATTTTCATTAAATAAATGTTACTAAAGGTATCTTGTAACATTTTTATAAATGTCTCAATTGATATCTAAAAATGTCACTGATGGTTATTAGTAACATAAGATATACATAACACGTGGTATATTGTTATTAAATCATATTAGTAACATTTTTTAAATGTTACTAATATATTTTTGTTTGTGTGTGTGCATACGTTTGTGTGTGTGTGGATTCTTCGTCAAAACGAGAATGGATTCCAACAATACACACGGAGACATGTTTATTTCGTCAAAACAAGAATGGATTCCAACAATACCCAGGGAGACATGTTTATTGTGTCATCCCTAAATACAATGAAGGACTAAAATTTTAGTTTTAGTAACCTAACAATATTTTTACGTAGACTTTTCGGTCCACTAGTGCAAAATTATGTTTTACAACAACGTTAGATAATTAACTAACCTTGCGAATTTAATGTATTTATTTTACAAAGTGATTGTTTCTATCTACTTTATATGAAACCAGATACAAAAAATTCATTTGTTAAAAGTTTTGTGTGTCAATATGGGGATTCTTCGTCAAAATGGGAATGGATTCCAACAATACCCACGAAGACATAGTTATTGTGTCATCCCTAAATGCAGTGAAGGACTAAAATTTTAGTAACCCAACAATATTTTTATGTAGGTTTTTCAGTCCACTAGTGAAAAAATATATTTTTACAACAACATTAGATAATCAATGAACCTTGCGAATTTAATGTATTTATTTTACAAAGTGATTGCTTCTATCTACTTTATATGAAACCAGATACAAAAAATTCATTTGTTAAAAGCTTTGTATGTGTGTCAATGTGGGAATTCTTCGTCAAAATGGGAATGGATTCAAACAATATCCACGGAAACATATTTATTGTGTCATCCCTAGATGCAATGAAGGACTAAAATTTTATAATAACCCAACAATATTTTTATGTAGGCTTTTCGATCCACTAGTGCAAAAATACATTTTTAAAACATTTAGATCATTAATGAACCTTGCGAATGTAATGTATTTATTTTACAAAGTGATTGTTTCTATCTACTTTATATGAAACCAGATACAAAAAATTCATTTGTTAAAAACTTTGTGTGAGTGTCAATATGTGAATTCTTCGTCAAAACGGTAATGGATTCCAACAATATCCACGGAGACATGTTGATTGTGTCATCTCAAAATGCAATGAAGGACTAAAATTTTAGTAACCCAACAATATTTTTATGTAGGCTTTTCAGTCCACTAGTGCAAAAATATATTTTTACAACATTAGATAATAAATGAACCTTGCGAATTTAATGTATTTATTTTACGAAGTGACTGTTTCTATCTACTCTATATGAAATCAGATACAGAAAATTCATTTGTTAATAGCTTTCAAGAAATATAGTTGAATATTTAGAGAAACAGAAAACAACCATTTGAAAGTTAAAAATGATAGTAACTATAATGTCCCTTAAATTTCATTTAGACATCTATACAAAACTCTGAAACTTATTTAATACGCTACCCTACAAAGAAAATTACATGGAACCATGTAAACAAGCAGTATTATTGAAATCCTAAACATGCGTAAGGAATTTTATTTTTACATGTAATTTTCTTCTATAACAGAACAAAACAAATCTTATATGTATGTTGTATGTATTTAACCACCCTCACTAGCTAGAACTTGGTGGTTGTTTGGTTGGTGTTTTGGTTGTTATTAAGAAAATGAAGCAACACAGTACTCTTGCACCTGGGGCATTTGGGGTTGGGGTCATCCTTTGAGAACAAAACATACATGAGGCATCGAAGACAACCTACAAGGAGCATCGATCTTATCTCTTCATTAGTCTCTGAAGACACGCATGACTCAGGATCCGATGAATACAAACACAATGGTGACGATGATGACGGGTTCGCTAATGATGAGTTTGCAGTTGTTGGTGGGGACAAGCTCAGCTCAAATTCCAGCTTAGCACTCCTTCCTCTTTCATTACTCATCTCTGTCCTTTCTTAACAAACAAATCTCCAAATAGATCTATAACAACATAGAAGTGTAAGAGATGAAAGTTTTATTCATATGAAAGTACAATATAGAAGTTCTAGATTCACTTACAATAAGATAATTAAAATAAATTGGTATGATGATGATGAGTCTGAAATAATGATTGAAAAGAAGCACAGGACAAGCCCAGAAGAATCAGACAGCTAGGTTTATTGTGTTTGATATAACATGTCCAAAACAGCCATGCATATATATATATATATTGCAGCAAGCAGCAAAAGGGTTGGTTTTTCTAGAGGATGTGTTTGACCTGAAATGTCAAATTTAATTATTGTGGTTAGTGAAGGAGCCAACCGTAAGATAGAAAATTATAACAACGAAGGTTGCAGGAACATGAACAGGATTAAAAACAGGTCTGGTATATCATGTGAATTCAATGGAATTTGGCTGCGAAAGATACTGTTCCATCGATGTGAAAGCTGCATGTTTATCCTCTTACTATTCCTCTTCTTTGATCCAATTAACACACGAGAAAAAAAGGGATTTCTTACACGCCTGTTTGTTTAATTATGAGGATAGATTGAAAAGTCTCCGATTCGTATTTATTCATTTCATTGAATAAAGATTGGTTTGGGCACATTGAATCAGAAAAGCTGTTTGGTCCATACAATCCACAGGATATTTTCGTTTGGTGAAGCCGATTGGATCCATAAATTGCCAAATTTGACTATTCCTTGCGTATAGTTGAACAGTTGAACAAACTATAAACATCGTCAGATCCAAATTTAATATTACATTTTAATTCAATCATGTGTGGGAGCTGTCAGGTTACAAACACTTACAGTAACGTCCAGGTCTCATTTGCAGTTCATATTCCCTACTGAGTTTTTAGTCTAATGCTTATTTATTGGTTCAACAATCATTTTTTTTTACTTACCGTTCAAATTTCTATCTATCATTGTATTCTTACTTTTCAAAAAACAAAACTTGTATTAATCTCTGCAGAGGTTAAGTTTTTGTTTTGTGTTGTTTCCATATGAATGTTTTAATGATCAACTACTGCTACGTACAGAACATAAATATTGGTGTCAGTTTTCGATTACTCCATCTGTCCGAATCGTAGACCATTTATAGATTGGGTTGGTGTGGCACTTGATGCCTCTTATCTTGCTCTTTCTCTTTGTCTTACCTTTGTTAGGGTTTTCCCTGTCTCTCTTCTTAAATGCATTTTCTTTCACTGTCAAAACAGCAAATGAATCCCCAAGCTTGTAAGCACATATATTTACCACAACTACTGTTTATTTGATTAAGTATTTGCAAATTTCATTTAGTTATCATTTGAATTGTGTTAGAAAATGCTGCAGTTTATGACTTTTTTTCAATATTAAAAGCAAGTTAATGTCAATGAATACAAGATTTTGTGGCAAACATTGTATCTTTGACCAAAGAAACACAGACATAGATGGATATAAAGAATCTAATCACGGGATATTTCTCTCTTTCGGCGCAGATTAATTTCCTTCATGTGATTAAGCGTTTTCCTAATTTTTAATCAATAAAATGAAACCATAGTTATTTTCCGTGGGAAAACTCTCATACCATTAAAAACTGTTGATACCAAGAATCATTAAAAATCTCAAAGCAAATTATGGTTTGAAACTTGAATTGGTCGATATAACAGCTTGGAGGAAGTAGAAAGCATAAAGTCTAAAGAAACCAGACTCAGTTGTTATATATAAATAGAAAAATAATTTTTTGACTACTAAATTTTAATAACTTTTTCTTATAACTTTTGAATAATATTTTTTAAGTAATTTTTCATTTTTTTATTTTTTTATTCTCGATATTTTAAAATCACTTAAAATATGATATCTCATATTGTAAAAAAAAAAAATTATCAACATTTAATAGTCAAAATATCATTGTGAATGTAAATAACATGTCAGATACGTCTCTTTGTCAAACTAATAGAAATCGTTGAGTTTTATTTACTTTGTTTGTTCACACTGTTCTCTGTATTTCAACTAATGCTTGTGTGATTATAACTGGTCGAAAGGTGGTTGAATGTTTGACTTTTAGTATTTTTCAAGTAGAAATCTGATTTGAAAAAAACAACTTTGTTCTGGTTTTCATGACACTGTTATGCATTGCGATTTCTCACTGTTTCCCTTAAAACTTTGATTTATGTTATCTTAATAGGTTTGAAGATTCAAGCTTGGAAGAAAATCTCTCAGTATTCAATGCAGTCACTGTCATCATTATCATATTTTATGTTTTGTACAATATTTTGCTCGAGGATGCCCAATTGGGCTTTCCTAGCCCAACCTAGCCCGTTTAGAAGTAACAGAAAACCATTAGACCAAATAGATGTAATTATATTTGGGCCTACATTTTCTGGAATTAATCTAACCCATCATGGTAGACTAATACTTCTTAATACATAAATTTCTTAATGGGAATTAAGCGAATTAAGAATTAATACATAAGTCATTATTAATGGGAAACTAAATAAACTCAAAGTTTAGCTAGTTTGACGACTTAGATATTTATGATACATTTATTTCATATTGTGCTTACAAATGTCAATAGCTATTAACTATACATAGCTTTCTCAATAATTTCAGGCCATAAATAATTGACATATTTGCTTTATGAATATACAATCATATGTAAGCAATAAATAATAATTATTTGGTCATAAAACCATTTCTATTTTGTTGATATTTAAGAATAATTAAAACTTCACACGTCAGGTTAAAAAGGAGATTTGGAATCCAAAAGCACATACTGATTCTTTCCTTTCCCTTTGGATAACATACTTTTTCCAATTATATTATTATACCAAACTTTCAGACTCCGCACATGAACTTGTAATACAAAATCAATTAAATGACCAAAGTACAAGAACTTTTGATGGTCCATGTTCAGTGAAAAAAAAAAAATATGCATACATTTATGGTCCAATATATGATGACGTGAGTTTCAAGATAACTTTCGCAATTCGAAATCAATTCTTTTTCATACACGAAATACAGAACATTAATAATGGCAACAAAATATAAAATCTATACATTTCATAATTAATTAAACATATTCAGTGCAAAATATCATATAATAAAGGATATTTAATTTACAGCGAGAACAGTACAAACTTAACAATACCGAGAATAGAAATGGTCTCCAACATATCAGTTTGGGAAAGTGAGTGAATCGATCTGAAAATATTTAAATATGAAGTTTGGGTTATTTGTTCTAAAAGATGAAAATAGAGAATTGTAAAAATAAAATTTCTGAATGATTTAATTGATAAAAAAATATTTTAATAGATTAAAAGTGTAATTTATATTTTTATTCTTATGGTTAAATTTAATATAAAATAAAATACATTTTCTTAAAACCAATTGAAAATTAAATCTGAATGATAAATTTATAAAATATATATTTAATAAGTGTAATTAATTTAAAATATATTTAATTGATTGAAAATAATTTTAATTAAATATTACATGGTAAAGAAACGAACCACCACGCCATGGTCAAAAGCACACACGAGCCACAATAAAAAAAGGTCAATGTTGTAAAACGAAAATTTGAGCTGGCTTCTTCACTCTCTAATCTTCTCCCTCAGAGGATGGACGGTGGATAAACTTTCGCAAATCATTGCTCTAACATCCTCTATTAGATCTCTTTCGAGTTTAAATATCGTAGATAAAATACTACTACACTCAAATTTGCTAAAGAAATATGAATTTAAATCTTATACATGAAACAAACATGTTGAAAATGATATCCCGTTTAAGACAGTCATTAAATTTATCAGTAAGCAGGAGGAACCAGTCATCACATCTAAAATATCACAAAAAAAGATTGACAAACCAACAATTTTGATTTCATTTTTTGGATGGGTTAAATGGGTCAAATAAGTCCGTCTGATTGATTTAACCGGTATTTCCACCCATACTTGTTAATAAGAAACGAGCAAACCAGTATACGATGATCATATTTCTATACCATTCAACAACTTTTAGAACAATATTCGAACACTACACTTTTCATTTATATAGAGTTAAAAATCGTTATTCAAACGAGGACCAAATCTTCTACAACGTTCCCTTCAAATGAATTCGGGAACAACTTCACAGGTTGAGCATAATGAAGAACATCATTGCCGCACTTGCTGCGTTTGCTTAATCCTCTAAAATTTGCTGTCGCTCAAGCTCCAGAATCCGATCAGCTAGAGGGCTTACAGTGCCATTTATAGTTCCATTGCGTCCTCTACACTGTTGCAGTTGTTCCTGGAGATGCCGCACTAGCTCATTCAATCTTTGAATATTCTTCTCTTGAACTAAAATAATCTGCGGCCAAGAACACCAAATTCAAGAAAAACATCAGTAAATATCCTATTAAAATAGTATAAGACAATTCTGTCGTGATTTTTGGGAGCTCGGGATAGGCACGTAATTCATGTTATAAATGGTAATATTGGTTCAGAGGTAGACTTGGGGAATGTGGAAGATGAAGAGGATAACAGAAACGAGAAAATGGGAACACAATTAGTACAAACAGGGAGGAATTGAATCACAACTGAATGGGACAGGTGACATTCAGGATAAAAGAAGACTGAGATTGGATGGGGAAGTAGAATATTTTTGTGCAAGGGTAAGACGGGTGGAGTGCACCGCTGAGTGGCAAGACAATAGCTGAAATTTGTTCTTTCCTGGTTTCTAGTTGATTTTCACCTGTGTAAGGAATTTGGCTCCGTTTATGAAAATACATAATGCTGATCACTTCTTAATCTCTATTGAGTTTGATGTCAGAGCTCCTAGTCCTAAGAGCTGAATGGTATCTATAAGGATGAGAGGTCAAGTTTGAAGCTTTGAAACGAATGATGACATGTACAAGGTAAGTGGCAGGGCTTGAGGTACCTTATTTCACCCATAAGATCCACATTGATATACTAGGCTGAGTGATACAGAGATTAATCAAATTTCAATCGATGACTAAGAGGTGCTTACTGACGTCCAGGTTGTCTGGATGACAAACAACTATATGAATCTGAAACGTAGTTCAGCAGACCGGGGGACACTGATGAAGCTGTATCAACTGGGGCAAGATTGAAGTTGGGTATCGGGGAGGTTTTTTCAGTGCGAAGAACAGATTTTCCAGTACATGTGTCAGAGTAAGCAACTACGTATACCATTGTTGGAATTTATTCTTTCCTAGTTTCTAGTTTATTTTCTATGCTGTGAGGAGCTTAGCTCCGTTTATCTCAGTAAATAATACTCATCACTTCTTAATCTCAATTATAGAGAAATTATAACATCATAAATGGGGTAAGACAAAGGTATGTGAATATAATACTAGTTACGCACAATGAAGATAAGCCACAATAAAACTACCTAATTTTGTGTCTCGTTAAATGTTACAGTTTCAAATTTACTATATAATAATCTTTCACATAACAATTGATCAACATACATTGGAATACCCAATGGAATGGTTGCAACATTATAACGAATGGATGCTCCATAAGCCAATAACAACTAATAAATCTCCTAAATGTGCACCAGTGAGTTTTAAAAATGAGACATTCAAAACTATGCCCATACATGTATCGCCGTACCACTCTTCCCCCAGTGAGTTTTTAATTGGCATATTGTTTCCAGTTATAATTGTATGAAGTACAAACATGAAGTCTTTAACACAGAATGATAACTTTGGAAGTTGGGAACCTCCAACAAACCACAGAAAGGGCATAAAACTTTCTGTCACACAAAGATGACTTGTATTTTTTTGAAAAAAAATTATATGGAACAGAAGCTGAGCACTCCAGATGAATCCAAACCAAACATATGCAGGAATTTACCAAAACTTCCTTAGCCATATGCAGAAGATGACAGATGCCACAACAAAGCACATCAACAATCAGGGGTGGTTAGAAAGGAAAAACCGGTGATTCATGGCTGCAGATCCAAGATTGAAAAAGAGCTAACAAAGGAAAGCAACTAACACTAGCTTGAGGGATTTTGAGTGAAGCAATAAGGGTTAAATCACTATATGAATGGAAGTGAGAGAGTGCCCATAGAAAGTATTCCACTATCCCTTCTTCCTTCCCGCCAATTCCTTTCTGCATCTTCTTTATACACACTTAGCTTCCAAATCTCTACAACTGGAAAGCACTCCTTCATTGATATTTTATCAGTAATATAAGTGCAGATAAGAATTGTACATATTTATGTTTTTTTATTTACAGGTTCCTTACATGCTGCTAAGCTCAGATCACTCATCTTGATTTCATGAAATTTATAAAATTCTGGAAACATACAGTCTCAACTGATTTTGCAGGGTGTTATTTTATTCTTCTTCCTAAATGGCCACAAGACTACATAAAACGATTCTTGAAAAGTCAACACTAAACTCCCCTTCATCCCTCGCAAAAAACCACCAAAATATTCTATAAAAAAAATGAGTGAACCAAAAATGGAACATGGTTGAGCACCTTGAACCCACCCACAATGCCAAATTCATGTACAGCATAATGACACGAATAGATCCAACCTAACACAACGAAGTACACAAACACTCATCCAAACAAATATATTACCGTAGCAACAGTAACCATCTGTGTTACAATCTCAACACCTCTCAGTGGGAAAATTTTCCTCACTCGACTTTTATAATTGAAATGTACCTCATGCAACTTCAGCGCAAAAAGAGCACAAATCAAAAAACTGTAGGCAGATGAGTAAAATAAGCACACCACACGAAACAGATGCTACATCAAACAACACAAGTTACTAGTTATATCAACATAGAAATGCAATTTAAAGCATAAGACCTTCTCCTTGACGGTTTCCTCAGCCTTAGAAATTTGATGCTGCTTCTGAGACACGTTGGGGTTGGAGTCAACATCGGCCACAAGCTGCTGCTTCCACTCGAACTGCGAGGTGATTATGAGTATAATCAGCAAGAAGACAAGCAACATGGGCCTCGACATGGTTCCTGATTACAGACCTAGCACCTGGTCAACATTCAAAGTCAATTACCCACAAAATATACTCAATTAGTTGAATTCGTGCTTCCAAAAGCTAGCATCGAAATTAGGGTTACTGGGATCGAGGAATCGCACAGAAATCATGATCAGCAAAGAAGAGGAAGAAGAAGAAGTGGAAGACTTACAGATGGATGTGAGGGAAGAAACCCTAAATTCATTATCGGTTGGTAACGGTTGGGAGTGCAGGGTTAGGGGAAATGGAAAAAGCAATTTGTCGAGTGAATTGGGAACAGAGGGAGTGATGCAGTAAGCAAATCAAATTTGGAAGTTAAGAGATTCTTTACCGGCAACGGCAAGAGGGTACCATAAACTGCACTGCACCTCGATCTTTCTCTCTCTTTCAACTTTCCACTTTTCTTCTTTCTCTCAACCATTTACGGAAGTAATTTCCAAGATAAAAGCCCTGATTCGTTGCGGTTGGGAACACCTAATTCTACCCTATACCGCACTTCTCAATATTCATTATGTATGTTCACACGTAACAAATCATTGAAGTTGAAAGAGGTGTGTCGATTATAATTTTAAGATATCAAGGAGTTGGATAAAAATGTGATTTTTGTTGGTGTGATTATAGAAAAAAAAAATGTTTATGTCAAGAATAAATTTAGTGTTTTTTATTTTTGGATTATCTTTTGAAAGAAGATAATTACAATTACAATCAATAAGAGTTAAAGAGACAAGAGTTAGACTTTTATTTGTTATATTTATTATTGACATATGGTCAAGAGTATGATATTGTTTTTTCAGTCAAAATAAAGAAAGTACTGAAAATTATAATTCTGGATGAAAATGAAAATGTTAATACCACAATTGAAAATATTGTGTATAAAAAAATCTTCAAAATTATTTTAAAAAAAAAACATAAAACATTTTACAATAAATAGATTTAAGGTATATATATCTTCTTATTTTGTTGCTTTATTTCAATTATAAGGTATTTTTATTAAAGTTACATTTTAAGTTCCTTAATGAATTAATAACAGATAAAAGATTTCGATAAAAGCTCTCGTTACTAATAAAAGCCTTCTTAACATTCAGATTTATAACCAATTATGTGTATTTTAATTTGGACATATAATATGAATGATTGTATAATTATGTTATTAAAATATAATATTGCATATTTATCATGTACTTACAAAATATTATAATTTAAGTTATCCCGACATTCACGCGGGTAAAAAAGAAGTAAAAAAAGAGTTTATATTTCATGGTATTCTCTTTTCTATCAAGAATTCGATGCAATGAAAGTATATAATTTTACTTTTCTGAAAAATCTCATCCGCTAAGTTTCTTGCCACGTGTGTAATATTTTTATGTACTGAAAAAAAGTCCTTATCTTTTCCAAATTCCCAATCCTCATCCACTACAAACCCCATCATTCATTTGTACACGAAATCTACAAGACTACGCTAATGCAACATGCTATTACGAAATAAGCGGTTTAACAAATTGCCTAAACTTGCGTAGCACTAATCATAGCTTACAACCCCTTAACATTTCGCTTGTCTGACTCCACCCAACAAACACCAAAAATATGAGAGTGAAAACCAAGAAAAGAAGCGCCACCAAACTGTTGCTTATTCCGGCGAAGAAGCTACTCTTTGACGACTGCATTATTGTGCTTCGGAAACCAACCACTGCAGGAGAAGAACGCTTTGAATTCCCAACCCTTAATCTTATTCTCCGTTGTGCTGTGCCTTGCGCAGGATGCATTTGTGCAGCTTCATTTGCTCCTGTGTGACCCTCTGCTGAGATTGATGATTCGTCTAGTTTTATGATATCATCCTTCAGTATCTCTGCATAACAATCCTCTTCATACACCTCCTGCAACATAACAGGTCAAAAAAATGGATAAATTTCTCCATGAATGTAAAACCAATTAAGTTTTCTATTAATATGTGTATACCTTTGCTTGATCTGAAGATTCTGTCAGCGTAGCTTCGTTAACTGGTCGAGGATTGGATTCTGAGACAGAATCAATTTGCTCATTGGAAGGAGAACCGTAACTGCTACTGCTCCTCTTGGAGCTACATCCTACCTCTTTGTCCTGCTCACAAACATCCCTTTGATCTATACCACCACCTTCTGAAATGGCACAACCACTTTCGTGTGAATTCACGGGATGCCTTTGACTTGAAGAAGCTCTATTCGAATGATCACTCAAACGGAACTCTGTGTTCCTCTTCAGCCGACAAATAACCAAAGAATCCTGCAGATACATAGTACAACAAACATACAACTAAGAATCCATGAATCTGAGTCATGTCATGTGACTTTTTCTGTCTTCACAGCTAGTTTTCTATAAATTCCAATCCTTAAAGGAATACGTTACTAACATTTCTCTTGGAATATTGCAACAATTATTCACCTGAGACTTGTCATTGATGCAGTACTCGTGCATAATCCATTCAGTCCTCTCCCCTTTAGGTGCACGCCCCAAGTGAAACACCAATGTCCTCTTTGTTCCTATAACGTTGGAACCTGACTTTACATTACGCTCTTTGCCGGTGGCCTTCCAATATCCACATTCAGTTGCCCTTTTACTTTGTGAACCATTTGGGTACTTTCTTCCACGGGGAGAGAAGAAGAACCATTCGTTATCTGATTGAATGAACGATTTGGCTGGTTTCAAACCAGTACTATATCAGCAAGTCAAATCCATTGGTGGCAGATTTAAACATGCTTAACAATTTTAAACTTTTACATGCTGTTTTTTAAATTTACTTAGAACATGAATATTGATTGCAAACAGACAAACTCAATCTACATATCTTGGTTTCTTTCTGGTTGTTCTGTTTTCACTTCAGCATGAAAGTAGACAATGACGGAGGAGACACATGTTTTTCATTGTTCAACCAAACACACGACATTATGCATCAAACACTATCAAAACCAAATCAAATTCTACAATGAGGCCAAAGTGCAGAAAATTAACAGTTGGTAGAATAACTAGGACTTTACAACAGAATATCGTTGTTGTTTTAACTATTTATACAAAAGAAAAAACGCGTTGCTGAATAACTTTTACATAGGGGTTTTTAACAATTTCAACACAGCAAGCAAATTAATTCATGTCGAATATGTGTGGGTTTTACATAGGGGTTCAACACAATGTATGACTTCAATTCCAATTCACGCAATGCAAAAATTAGGTGGAATGCCCCTCCTTGCATAAGAAAGATGTTTGTATTAGTATATAAAGTTGACAAATTTCGATGTACTTGCCACTGTCCTACTTACACACAACATAAACTACAAGTTTCACCCACCCCACATGGATCATTTTGATTTTCTATTTTTCAGCATCACCTGTGATTAGTCAACAATTGAAAAACTCAGCTTTCAATTATACCAAAACTAACTTACTCGCACGGAAATCTCCAACCTTATAACTCAGTTTTTCAAAACGAGACATGTTTAAAATCTAAAACGGTATCAAATCATCTACCAACTAAACCTAACAGGGTTGTCTTGTCTTGGACCCCATACGTCCATAACTATGACCAATACGCGTATGGAACTATATCCGACTTGTTACATGTGACATGGATATAGACATTAGTTAATTAGTTAAGACTAAAATTACACAACTAATTCTCCACCTAAGAAGAAGAAGTATTGAAAAAACAAGACAATAATCTAAGACACATGCAATCAGACAAAAAGCTTTGATTCAGAGAGAGAGAAAAAGTATTAACCTGGTAAATCCCAAGGCTCGTATTTACAGAGCTCAACCTCAGAAATGACTTGAACACTCTCTTCATGGCCATCCAACTTCTTCCTAAGGTAGTAAGAAATCAACTCCTCATCGGTGGGGCAGAATCTGAAGCCAGGAAACATGGAAGAAGCAGCGATGGACATCTGGGCTTCCCTGGAAACCCCTTCCATGATCCAGTGCTCTGTTTGTGGTGAAGCAATCGGCGAGAAAAGAACAAAGAAAGGGAAGCTAGGGTTTAAGGTGAAGGTTGTGCATGGTTATAAAGGAACAGGGTTGGTGGTGGAGGAGTTATTCCTTGGGGGGAGGAGTGGCTCTGTTTGGGAGGTTGAATGCTTTGCTTGGTTGTGTGTGGCACGCAAACTGCCACGGGTTCTGGCGTGGTCGTAGAGCTTTTGAGAGAGTCGGCCAAGAATGTATGAAATGGAGAGGTGAGGTAACCAAGGTTCGCTTCCATTTCCTTCTTGTCACGTGGCCTCACATCATCATCTCCTTCTTTCTCTCTTCAAACTCTTCCACCGTTTCTTGCAATCAACACACTCACTTCTTGTTGCTTCTAGCACTCCTCTTTCAGACACTTCTTTTTATATTTTATTCTTTCTTCTCTCCTTCCTTTTCTTTACCCTTCATGTGTATTCAAACCTTCGCATTCCAAAACTTACTTTTCATACAAAAAAGTTAACCTCAAACAAAGGTTACTCTTTGCTTGCGTACCAGGTTTAAAATGAACAATTTCAACTTGGTAAATATGTCTCTCTCTTTTTCTGTGTCTGTCTTCAGAAAATACTGAATACACGTAACGTGACTCGTGAAGCCAAAAGTTATCAGCTTCTGTAATCATGCAGTGAATGACCGTACACTAGATAAATCCTAACCAAAATATGTATGGAACAGTTTTATGTTGTAGAAGAGGGACATTTTTTTGAGAGATTACGAAAATGTTTGGGCGGTGAGAACAACAAACATGGAGTGTGAATAGCAGGCCCAAATCCAGAGTAAAGCTCTGTTTTTTAGTTGGACACGTGATGTAGGTCCAGAACATATATAAAGAAATGTTGAAGGAGACTAAAGAGAAAAGAAAGAGAACAAATATAAAGTCAAACAAAAAAGGGTCAAATCTGATTCAGAAAAAAAAAAAGAGAATACTTAGAAGAGAAAGGAGACACGTAATACAAAAAGCAGAAGAGAAAAAAGAGACACGTAATAGAAAAAAAATAAGAGAAAATTGTGATTCATTTTATGCTGTACGTACAGTTGTATGTCAGAAGTGCGTACGGAATGTTTTGACGAAGCCAAAGCGCGGGACCACAAGGTATGGGAGAACAAAATTTTTATCATTCTCTTCTTTTTTATTTTCTATTTCAAGTAATATTTAATTTCTAAAGATGCTTTAAAACATTTAGTTTATAAAAATTAATACGTGGATTTGTGTAGTGGATTCGCCAAAATTGAGATTCCTGAAGTATAATGATATTTTTAAAACCTTACAATTCAATCTTTTTCATCCTTTCTATGTTTATGATGTCCAACCCAACACATAACATAAAATATCTTTAAGAATTTCTCTCTTTTCTGTATGCACATCAATTGAATTTTTTTCTTCATACCTTAATTATTGACACTCTTCATCCTTCCCAAATCTTAATATTATAGGTATATGTATCTTCATTTAAGGCTTGACTTTTTCCCCTCACAAAACACATTTTTTTCTTCTCTCAATTTATTTCTTATTTTTGTTTTCCAAGTCAATAGTACTGTGAACAAGATGATTTAAATCTATCTCAGAAACTTATATCACTTTCGCATGTGACATTTATTTTTCCATTATAAACTCCTTTTTTTATAAAAGTTATTATTTTTGAATCACATAGCAATAACTTGATACAATATTATACATATTGTATCGAATGGGTCGGTTGTGTCCTAGTCAACTTGTCAACCATCGTGATGGTAAGATTAATTCAAAAAAGATTTGCAAGTTACGTGTAATGTCAATTAGTCAACCAGATGAAATTATTTCAAAAAAGATACACAATTATGCATTTTACAACGAGTGTGTGCCAATTGGATTCTTACTTAGTGTCAACAATTGAATTGTCCTCATAATTCCACCCTAAACTCCATTTATGTAAGTTATGTGTAACAAGTAATAGCCGAGCGATCCCCTTACAGGATCAGCAGTTGGATTATCCTCAAGATTTTATAAATAATTTGAATTGTGTTAAGACAAAATATATTGTTTAGAAAGGGGATTTTAAAAGAAATTGAAATTCTAAGAATTTACAAAAGTAACGTAAAAATTCTTCGTACTTTTTCCTCTTTCAAATTTATGTCTTTTCTTTTGTTCCTATTATCTCTATGAATTCATCTCAATTAGGATATTATTGGCCCGACTTTGGTTGAAACATCATCAACTTGGCTAAAGTGAAGACATTATTGATTCAACATCGTTTTTTCACCTAATGTCAACAAATGTTTCTTGTAGTTTAAAGTCAACTTGAATTATTTTTCGGCTGTAATTGTTAAAGTATATTTCTGTTGTTATATGCTAGTGTTATTTCTCAACTTATGTTAACAATTTTTTTTTACTAATATCAAATATGATTTCTTCTATTAATTTGATGTCATGTTGGGTTGTTTTTGAACAATGTTGATTACAACATAACTCAATGTTAGATCTCGACTAACATTGACAAACTATATTTTATTAATTCAAGCAGAAAAATAGTTAACATTGATATAAACACTAGTGCAGATTTGACATTTTACTTCGTCTTATAGGTCTCGGTTATAGCGGAACCAAAGCCTATAAGGAGGCGGTGGCATTTTTGCAATTTCGTCCAACTATATTGTTTCGGGTGTGTGCAAAACCGGTGCAGTAAGAGGTTTTAGGCCTCGGTTGCAAAAGAACCGAAGCTTATAAGGCAACCCAGTAACCAAAATTTCAAAAATGCCATCAGCGTCAACACTTTTGGCTTCGGGTGTTTCTGGACCGATGCAATATGAAGAGGTTTTTGGCCTCGGTTAAAAAAGAACCGAGGCCTATAAGTCAGCCAGTAACCCTAATTTCAAAAATGTCACCAGTGCCGTCACAATTGGCTTTGGGTCTTTATTGACCGAGGCCATAAAGGGACTTTAGGCCTCGGTTATTAATTGAGCCGAGGCCATATGCCCTATTTAGGTTTCCAAATTCGCTACTTCGCATTGTTCACCTTTGTCCCTGAGCGAACACTTTGCGCGCGGTGGAGGCATTCTCGTCTTCGTTTTCTCGTGCGGTGGTGTTTGGTTCGTCATTGGCGAAGGAGGCGTGCTCGCGGCTCACGACAAAGGCGTGATTTGGTGGTCACTCTCTTCCTTTGTCTACGATGGTGATGGCGGCACAGTGGTAGGGTTGCCCGCAACAGTGGCTTGAAGTTCAAGAGGTGTTGAATCTCTAGATCTCTTAGTTCTACTGGTTCGTGGTGGTTTGTCATTGTCGCATTCAGACCGTGCAGTGGTAGCATGGGTTGCTCGTTCAGTGTTGTTGAAGGTCTGGCCGCGACAGCGTTTGCCGACGATCTCGGTGGTGAGGACGAGCGCAACAGTGCTAATGGTGGTGTGAGCAAAGTACCCCTATGACTTCGGGTCCTCAGAGAACCGAGGCAGAAAAGTATCCCCTATGGCTTCGATTGACACCCGAGGCCAAAAACCACCATTTTTTGCCTTACCCCAATATGTCTCAGTTCTGGAACCGGGACAGAATATTAAAAACAACCGGGGTCAAAAGCCCTTACTGCACTAGTGAAATTAATTTCTAGTTGGTATTCTTGATTTATTTCTCTGTGAATTGCAAGATTGAAAATAGTAACTTTGTATATTGTCATAATTAAAGTGTTTTATTAAAAAAATTTAAAATTAAACCATTTGAACAAAAAAATAATTCAAATGCACATATTTAAATTTTTTACAATAGTAATTCCTTTTGTCCAAATACAAAATCATTGTCGAACCTAAAGTGAGACATATAAAAGTGTGACAGAAATGACATAGTCTATATTGTTGTTGTGATCCACCACTCAATAATATATATGTTTCACGTTCTAGTTTTCCCATATTTTTTCAAACTTCACACCCCATAGACAATACAATTTATTCATCACCAACTTGTAGAGAGTCTAAAAGTCAGAGCTTCAACCATAAATATCGTGATCAGCATAAAGTACAGGAAAAAATTTCTTAGTTACTGGCACATCAGTTCACGACTTGTCAACAGGCCCAATCCTAGTTGATCGAGTTGATCGAGGAGAAATTTTGCTCAACAGTCAAGAGTGACGCGTAACACGACAACATCATAATTTTGACCAATCCAACACACACTTACATGTGTTTTATCTGAATCATGAAATCATCATTTAGGAATATGCATAGGTTATTATATTGTTAACCGACATAAAAATACTAATCGATAAACATGAAAACCGTTAACTAGCCAGGATACATGGAAGGTAAAAAAATATGTATAAATTTATTTATAAAACGAATTAGGTGACATGGTATTGGTCAAAAGAAAAAATGAATTAACTAACCGGAATAAAATACACACGTTGTTATGTCGTATATGCTGTATATCTTCTCCCTATAACGTTTCTATTCAACTGTCTCTTTTTTCTTTTCCTTTTCCGTCCAAGCTTGCGTAGGTGGAACCGACCAAACTCAAAGAACAAACTCAAGAACTGTTTTTTTTTTTTTTTGGGTCAAAAACCAAAGACCATGAACCAAAAGAGGGAAACGAAAATGGTGAAAGAGACCAACATGGCAACCATGTCCATTGCACTGTCTCTCCGTAGTTTTCTCTCTCTGATCTCTCTCTTCAAGCGGCAGAATTTATCGAACCTTGCTTTGGCTTCTTCGGGATCGGGTTTTCGTCGCGCGCCGTTCTCCATGGCGTCTTGCAAAATCACGAAGCTGTCCCTGCCGGTCACGTGTCTCCCCTCCGTGTCCTCCATCGTCAGACTCGCCTCCCTCACGTGCACAGCGCCCCCGGCCTTCCCGCAGCACGTGACCCTGATAACCCACTGGACCGTATCCATGGTCACCGCGAACAAAACCTCCAGATCCCCCGTCAGCCAGTGCCGCCGGGCCGCCACCGGCCGCCGGCTCGAGACGTTCGCCGCGCGCTTCCGGGTCGGGTCGATGACGATCCAGCTCATCCCCAGATTCTCCTCCAGGTGGGCCAGCCACGAAGATTCCTCATCGCACTTCGCGAATATCAAGGGAGTGGGGACCACCTCGTTGGGGTCGAGGAGGTCCACCCAGAGCGGGGAGGAGAGGAACCATCCCTTGTGGGTTTCGGTTGTGATGACGCGCGAAAAGACGGGTCTGCCCTTGTAGTAAAGGTCCACGGCGGATACAAACTCCGGCGGCAACCGCGTTGGGGTGGGGTGGGGAGGAGGGGAGTATTGGATGGAGGGAAAGGAGTCGGAAAAGACAGAGCGGTGGGCGGCGGGGAAGGTTTCGATGAGGGCAGCCGCGTGGGGTTGGTTGAGAGAGGGCCATGTGGCGGCGCAGATGCTCCGCCAGAGGCTGTGATCGGTGCAGAGACGGCGGAGGTGGTGGGTGGCGGAGGATGCGGAGGCGAGAGTGGGACCGTCGAGGCGATTAAGGATGTGGGATTGAATGATGTCGGGGTGGAGGATGGTGATGTCGGAAGAAGAAGAAGAAGTGGCGTCCATGGGTGGCATGAGAAGAGACTAAGAATAGTGAGTTTGAAATACTTAGTTGGTTGGTTGTAGTGAGAAGGATAAGGATGATGGATACGATGGTTTTGTTATATAGGTTGATGATTGATGATTCAATAAAGCGTGTTTGCAATGTGTGCATGTGAAGGATTAGGATTGGGATAGGTCATATATAGACTTGTTTTTAAGACTTTTTTTAGCAAAACAACAAGTTGAGATGAGAGTAGGGTCAAGCACTCTCATTAAACAAACTATCTCCATATTTCGCTTCTAGATTTCTTATTTTTTATAATTTACATACTCTTCAAATTCCAACTAAGGGGTCTCCACTCTCTAACACTTCCCTTATTAACATCTAGTTTACAATAAATTATACATTTTATCAACCAATTCCATTCGACTTATTCGTATAAACAATTACTTTATGCTTTACAGCGTGCCTGTTCTTTCTCTCTATATATATTTTAATTAAGTTGCGTGTTTTCTTTGTGCAGAGTAATTATGTTTGACTCATACCCAAAATATAAATATGAGATTATTTGCTTTATTGCGTATATTTTTATTAAAAATTGGAATTGTTTGAGTTAATTTTACGCCTCCCGTGCACAGAGTTAGCGCATAATCTGTAACGAATAACTTTTTAGCAGATTAGGTTCACAACTTGACAGAAATGAGATGGAACAAAAATATCCTGTTAATGATACAAATGTTTGTTTGTTCCTGCAACACATGCATCATGGTCCATCCAACAACCTGCTCCATCATTTCCCAAAAAAAAAAAAAAACCAACCTTATCCAATCTCACTTTCCGCCATACATTTTTTTCTATTCTTTTTCTATTATATATATATATATATATATATATATATATATATATATATATACTTCATTTTATTTGTATTGTTTGTAGTATTTCGTTTTCGCTAATAATAATATATTTGAAAAAATATATATTTAGTTTATGTTCATAATGATAATATTTTAAAAACAACAAAAGTAAACAGTAGAGTTATTTGTCAATTTTTTTAACTAGAAAAATAAATATGTTAACAAATTTATCATTACTATTTTCTAGCGATTGACTATTTATTAGGGTAACTGAATTACTAATTGGCAACATAATATCACTGACTGTAAAATTGTTGGATATTAGTAACTGATTTGATTTCAGCGACCCGAAAATGGTAACTGATTTAAAATGCGGTAACATTTTGATGCGGATGGGATTTTAGGTGTTAAATAAATGAATCAGCAACTGAATTGGTGTGGTGTATATAACGAGTGCCATTTTTTAGTCTTTATTCGTAATTTGTGTGTAGTATGTATCTTAGTCAATTTTGTGACCATTAGTATTCATCGAGTTACTTGAAGACTCAATCGGTGTATAGTACATACAATTAACAAATTTAATCCATATTAATTATGCTAGAAGATAGAAGTTTTAAACCTTCTTAATTATCATACAAATTCCACTACTTTTCCATTTACACTTCTTTAACGACGGGGTCATTATAGGTTTAAATTATAATTATATTGTTTTAGATATGAGTAACTTATATTTAATCTATTTAATTAATGAAACCGTATTTTTCATAAATATATATATATATATATATATATATATATATATATATTATTCTTCTTTTTATTCAATGTATACAAACATCATAACACAAATTTCTTTGAGATTTACTTACTATATTTACTAAAAGAGCACTTACTAGTTTATTGTCTCATTATCAACATTTGTAGCATTTTTTGGAAAATTTGTCAATAGCATATACTTCAAATAAAACTTAATAGTTTCTTGATCAATGTATATTTCGATCACGGACGGAACTAAAAGAAAAAATTGAGGGGTGCCAAATTAAATTTTATACAAAAGTGTAACATAAAGTTTATCATCAAAATAATATAGAAAAAAAAAGTCACTCTTAGTCAAAGTGATACTCTAAACTCTTTCGGTGACTTGAAATTTTCAATCATTCAATAATTATCGTACTACTTGCTAAATATTTTTAGATCACGCTCTAAAGAATTTTTAAATTCATTACATATAACTCTAGAAATTTTATAGAGATCTTTGTTTTTTATTTTATTCAATTCTTGGACTCATGTAATTTCTCAAATTTAGTTGACGTAAATGCATTTTTTTCATTTTTATCACAAGTCTTTCCCTTGAAAAAAGATTAATATTTTTATTCTTTATCATAACTTTTCTATTATAAATTTATCACTCCTCACCTATTTACAAAAATATAAATTTATCATTTAATATAGATTTATTATCTTTCACCTATTTATAAAAATATAAGTTTATCATCGTAGTATACAATAGACAATTTTATCACAAGAATAAAACAAATTGCTTAAATAAGAAAGAAATAAAAAATGAACTTACTCAAAAGAAAAAATTGATATCCAAAATGTTTCATAACTCTTCAATTTTACGGTATTCTAATTTAATTTTGAAAAGGATGAGAGATTAATGATAAAATTTGGGATAGAAATAAAGTGTAAAAAAAAAGATAAAGGTACATGGAAAGGGAAAGAAAGAAAAAAAAATAGGGAAAGAAAGAGAAATTAAGAAAGAGGGAGAGAGAGATAAACTAAATAAAGAAGAAAAAAAGGGGAAAACGTTTAGAGAAATAAAACAAGTTTTGAAAAATATTTTCTAAAATTTATATAAATAATATATATATATATATATATATATATATATATATATATATATATATATAATATACAAAAAAACAAAAAAAAAAAATATATATATTTTAATTTCTT
>Ga0099822_1001221_pt1 | contig 29151 bp, 13 predicted proteins | sample CowpeawhiteBW_FD_76839 | JGI IMG/M metagenome (GOLD analysis project Ga0099822, IMG submission 76839) | Root nodule microbial communities of legume samples collected from California USA - Cow pea white BW | ecosystem: Host-associated > Plants > Roots > Nodule | place: USA: California | collected... | reverse complement strand
ATAAAAATATTATAATTAATTATTTATTTATTTTTTTATAAATTATAAAAATTATATATATATATATATATATATATATATATATATATATATATATATATATATATATATATATATATATGGAAGGGAATCTTATGAGTATTATATATGGCCTGCTGTGAGTGCTCATCGATATTACGTCTGCTTTCTCCTTCATCACATTTCTCACCACTGATTGTGATGTTATCTGACTTTCTACCAAAGCCGGCAAGTTGACATGCAAATTTTTGCAAATTGTATAATATAATTATAATTTATGAGCAATATCTTCAAATTGTTTTATTCAGTTGTCAACAATCCTGAAGCTATGAGCAAAAGCACAAGCCAAGACTATTCCCACATATATAATATCAATATTCGATCAACCATGATGTAATCTCACTTCACGTATATATGTAACCATCACCAAAACCCAACAAAATTAAAACATTGTAATGTGCACGATTCACCAAACTCACTGCAAGAACTATTACTTTCTGCCCAACACTGCCATAAACAAAATTTTTTATCTAAAAATAGACAAAGCTTTTGGAGCTATCATTTTAACTTACATGCATGCAAGAGTATTCCTGTTAAATAATAATAGTGCTATTGGGTGGATGATGCAGACCACTACCACATACACCAACTTTACTTCTTCTTAGTGGCAGAAAAGGATCCAAACACAAGTACAGCTACCATACAAGTTTACCCAAACAATAAGAGACCAGAAATTCATGATGATTGGTGACAGCTAGAACAGAATCTGAAAAAATTTAACTGTTGCGGAAAATTTGCCCCATGAAAACGTACACTGTCATACAATTGTTGTAACTAAACTGGAATTTACAACAAGTGCATGAAGAAAGGTTTCTACTAATCAACTTCGGTTGGAGATAGACCAGTTTTATAAAGATGGTTTCATTTCATATTGTTTTTAAGTTGTGTATATTTAACAATTCAGATCTTGACAAGTTTGCTCTTTTTATGTATTTATCATATTTTATGCTTTTGATCGCGTATCATCGTACGTTGTTAATATAATCCAAAGTTTGACTTAAAAAATTCCAACTTTGTCAAAGCACTATTGTGATAGAATAATTATGTACATAATCATCCTTCCAAGTTTGAACATTCACAAGAAATAAAGTGAGTTTAAAGTTTATTTTATAAGTGGGTATTGTGAGGTTAAATTAGACTTAAAATACAAATAAAACATATTCACACCGATCTATAAATATTAATGATTGAATGTGTGTTGGACAAAAAATCCACAATCAGATAATGATCATTATGTACAAATTTGTATGGAAAAATACTTTCTATACTGATTCTAAGTACACTTACGTTTGTCTAGGGTAAGAATTTAGTTATATCTCACAACACTTTACTAGAAAAGAATAAAATAAAATGTCTTTGACTTAAGACAATAAAAATCATGAACTTAAAACTTATTATACAGTCCCTAACACTCATTCTCATTCTCAGGTTATACTATATACTCATTCTCAGGTTATACTAAACAAGAGGTTATACTAAGCGATTTGAAACTTTTCTGTGTTATTTCATCAACCCAATATTGTTTATGTGCACAGCTTGCAGCTACCTCTTTTAAACAAGAAATTAAAATGAAAAACAATACGTAAGAGCCGGTCCAATATATATATTTTGAGTGCATGGTTGGTGGGTGTAGCTTCCATGTGTCAGAAGGTGGTTTGATATGGGTGTAGTGTGTGAGGTTTAAGAGAGTTTCGTGAGAAGGATGGAGGTGAGACTTGACAGGTTGGAACTGATGAAAGAAGGAAGCCAGTTTAAGACATATTCGTTAAGGGGAAATAGAAAAAGCAAAAGGGTCTCTTTTTGTGAATGCATATTTTTTATTTGCACATTAATTGCATTGTTTGAAGAAATTGGGGACTCAGGGCTCAGATGCCTTCAGATGATACTGTACTGCAATATGGAAGAATCTCAGTGAGACAAAGCAACACAAAAGCATGGCAAAGTGAAAGCATATATCCCATTGCTTCATCTTTTTCAGCCCCTTTTTCAAAAGCCGTACACAAATAACATATGCACCGGTACGAATAATCACGTTATGGGCTCTCATTAACAATTCCAAACAATTTACCATAATCATTCTCTCATCATTTTCTTACCTTCTTCCAATTACTGCTTTTCCGGTCTTTCGAAAAAAAAAATAATCATCGTCAAACATATATAATACTAAAGAGAGACATGAGTATGATCTATAATGGTAAGAATACATTTGAGTCTAAATATTATATCGATTAAAAATGAGAAAGTAGAATATTATACAAAGATAAAGACTCATAAATTTATTATCTTAAAATTTTGAATTGAGAATAACGTCAATGTCTTATATTCTTAGACTCAAATCCTATTTATATTATATTTTTTCAGTAAAATCCCCTGTTAAAACCTAATAAGTGCAACTAACCTAACAATACATAAGAAAACATAAAAAATTTATATTATTTTCAATGTTTAATACAATAAGTTTATAAATTTTGATCTTTGTATTTTTCTAAATTTTTCAATTCGCGTGAAATTTAAATTGATACTTTCATTATAAAAAAAAAAAAAAACATCTTTTCTTATTTCCAATTACATCAACAAAAGATCGGAGATCGGACATATACGAAACATTTTTCCTTTTCCAAAACACCAATGTCACACCTTTGAACTTAATCCACCGCATTACACTCATGAATAAGTTCCATATTAAACTTTGAACCTTTCTGTCGCTTCTCTTCTTCCCTTCATCAAAAACCTTTTAATCTCTATATAATATTAACCTCTCACATCACCAATTACACAAGATTCCAGAATGATATTTATTTATTTAACCAACATTGCCGACCCTATCTGTTTGATATTTTATTCAAAACACATATATGTATAACAAAACTGGTCTAATTAATCACCTTTGTTATTTGAAAGTTGTTTTCATTTATTTTAATTATATATATGACCAAAGGGGTCCTTGTAATTGATATAAAAGAGCACCCTTTTGTGATCTTCTTCTTCATCATCATCGATTAATCAATCGCCCTTTACTTTCTTCCAATATTCGACATGAAAAAGCAGCACCTTTCTTCCACTTTTCCATTTTATATCCCCCAACTTTTGTTCCCTTATTAAAGGCCGCATGCAGCACCTAAGCTAAGCATAACTTGTTCACTCACACTTGCACACACATAGGGAGAAAAAAAGTGTGAAGCTCAGAATCTGAATTGTTTAGCTTATTAAGTACTCACTCTATTCCATTCTCTACCTCTTCAACATGACAGGGAAGAGAAACCAGACAACAACATCATTAACAACAGCAACAACAACAAGTCCTGTGGGAAGTCCAACTTCTGGTAACATCTCAGACAGCTCCTCAAAAGAACAAGACAGGTTCCTCCCCATAGCCAACGTTAGCCGCATCATGAAAAGGGCACTCCCGGCCAATGCAAAAATCTCCAAGGAAGCCAAAGAAACAGTTCAAGAGTGTGTGTCTGAGTTCATCAGCTTCATCACCGGTGAGGCCTCCGACAAGTGCCAGAGGGAAAAGAGGAAGACCATCAACGGTGATGATCTTCTCTGGGCCATGACAACCTTAGGGTTTGAGAACTATGTTGGACCCTTGAAGCTCTACCTCAACAACTACAGGGAAACTGAGGGAGAAAAGAGTTCCATGGCCAAACAAGATCAAGAACACTCTCCGACTCATCAAACCAATGATGGTTCTGCTGCAACCAAACCAGACTTCAACTCTTTCGGTGCTGCCTTCTATTCCGTGGGGCCTCAAGTAACTCCTCCGAAGAGCTTCACAGATATTGGAGGAATCAATGGTTATAGAGACACCTCCATCAACAGTGTCATTGCTCAAAGTGCGGTCAGTGGTGATCAAGATTCCACTGGTAACAGAATGATGCCACCCAACCTACGTTATAGGGTTGAATGGTAGATGTCACAACCATACCCATTTCATATCATATCATATATAATATCAATAATATTCTTATTACGATCTATCATATCATATAGTTAACAACTTCATCGTTTATTGCTACATTTCACACGCTTCAAGACTCTCTCTATATATAACAACGAATATATGTAACACAGTATTTTGTTAAATACAGTTTAAATACTTTTTATTTTTTTCATAAAATATCTTTTAAAGATAAAATCGTGATGGAGTTTGAACGTACCTTTGATCCTACATATGCTGTCTGAAGAAAGAGAATATCGCTCTAAGATTGTATCTCGTACGGTAGAAGATTGTGATGGAAAAAGAAAATGGACTTCACCTTCTTCGTGCTGTTGAAGAGGGGACTTAATCTTAATTTTGTACCCTTTTCGTCATTTCAAAAGTACTGCAACTTTATGAAGTACTGATGAACCAGAGTCACGTTTCCATCAATGAATATCTCAGGTTAATTCAAGTTTTTCGCAGCTATATATCTCCATTTAACTCTTTTGATGAGATCAAACTGAGGGGAAAATGAAATGGACAATTCAGAAAGTGCAAAATAAGAGTTGTTGCTTACTGTCCATTGTTCAAATTAAACTAGAAAATGTAAAGGAACAAAAACATAAAAGATAGATATAATATTAGCAACAACAAAAAGTATATCTAAACCATGATAAAAAAGAAATCATTGCAAATAACATAAAGTCTTGTAACTCTAACGAGAACTAATATTTTGAAATAGAAGAAGTATTTATTATCACCTAAAGGTTTCTTTATGAATTATAGTGTGAGCTGCCATGTTCTATTATGCTATTAAAGAATAATTACTCTTTTAATATGTCAAATTGGAGTAGAGAATTAGTTAAACATTTTATTTTGTATATTTTATCTATAGGTGACGTTCGGTACATTAAATGCAAGCTATCCTATTTTAAAAGTACGTTAAATGTTTAGTCTAACTAGTTTATGGCAAATTAATTAGTACGATAATGGTTCATTTAATAATTATTTAAAAGATGAGTACTCACATGAGGTTTTAAAAGACGAGTTAAAAGGTTTAGTTATCAAAAATTTTATGTAGATTAATTTTCTTTAATCGTAACAGAAGTTAATCTCTCATCTTATAGAACTGACGTATTGATTTCTATACCTAACTCTACCACGAATACGTGGATTAATTAGCATGATTGTTCAGGTTTAATTAGTATTACTAAATTTGAGTTTAATATCTATCATATATACGTAAGACGAGTAATTTTTTGGGCTAATTTTGTAACTAATTTACAATAATTTTTTTTATAAAAAGTTTTTTTTTTCTTTCAGAATATGTGTGAATCAATATAATTAATTTTTTATATGTAATTATTCTCGTTGATTCATGGTTGAATTACATTAATTAATAATTGACTATCTTTAGTTTTAATTGAGAAAATCACCAATTTAATTATTTTTATTTTTACTTTTCTTTTGGTACGTTTGCAATTAGATCTATCACTTAAAAATAATTTTAGTTAAATTGATTACTTTTTTAACATATTTATTGTAACTGAAGATGATAAACTTAGTACTACGAAGAACTTTGAATTTATTGGTGGGAATAATAAAATAATCAATTTTTTTTCTTTTATCAAATTTGTACGTTATATTTGGCGTTAGATTTATCACTAACAAAATAAAATGTTAATTTGAAATTAGTTATTACGCTATTTTGGGCTTCCCGCTGATAACTTCAGGCACAGCTTTAATTCTATCATAATCATGTTCCCCAACCAAGAATATATAACTGTTGTAATAAGAGAAATCACATTAACGTTGCACTACAGTTTAGTATCGGAGATCAATTTTCACAACTAGATAAAGTAAAGCAACCATGTTACAAGATAAATTCAACTACATTTTAATAGTTTCATAAAATTATAGCAACTTGCGTAGAATCAACCACTTAATCTAGATGGCAAACAGGAACTATGAACTCACCTTATTCAAGTGACATTGCTCTAGGAAAAATCCATAGAAGCTACCATGCAATCACAAAAAGCTAAATTGGACCAAACAGCAATGAATTAATTTCTTCATTTAGCTCATAATCAAAACTGTCGTACATCTAACTTTGAAGGGAAAAAGAATTATCCGACAGCCACGCAAGTCGCAGCTCCAGAAGCTCTGGAATTCTCTTCAACAATGAAACGAGAAACATGTCTATACTCCTTCCAACACCTAGGATCTCTGATCTACAGTTTTACATTGTATGTCGCTTTAGACAACTACACTGGCAATGGAATTTCGATGGGGCACCAGGGGGTTGCCTCCTGAAATTCATTCATAATAAACAAAACATCTTTTGTGTTAGGCCAAACAAGTTTTGCTGCCAATCACAGAACCTCATGAGCCTTTCCATAATACCTGTTAATGAATGGAGACTGCAAACAAAGATAAGGATATTCTATAAATTATAAGTACATGGACAATATATTTAATCAAGAAATTCAACAACTTTCATTGAAGTTAATTAACCATGATGAAAATAATATATCCACACAAAGTTATGTGGTATAAGTACAAAGAGAAATAATTTAATCAAGAAATTGAACGTGCATTAAAGTTGTGTTCTTCACTCTTATTAACCATGATGAATATATCCACACAAAGTTATGTTGTTCAGTGAAGAAGGTACTAAGTACCAAATTCAATGTGAACCATGCTGATGAGAGGGAAAAAGGCAAAAAGGAACTAAGGATCCACAGAAGAAAAAAAACCTAACAGCTCAATGATTTTATAACTCTAATATCGAATAGCCAGCTGATTTTTCAAAACATAGTATAGCCAGTAGTATCCTCATCAACGCCTTCACTTTAACAATCCATCAAAGTTGAAATGAGAAATTGAATACCTACTTCCAAGATAGCTTTCTAGTAGATACACACATGTACATACAGCCCTCAAAATGCCAGCCACTCTCGTCAATGTTCCACTATAGAAATTACCAGTTTTGAGAGAATAAGCTAATATTAACAAGACGTTTGCATCATTAAAAGAAAAGAATGAAATAGTAGCCACGCTGGAGCAATGGCAGCTGTGACTTTAAAACACGAAACGATAAAATTGTCATTGTCCTACAGTGCCACTCCGAACCACTCCACCGCGATAGTAAGTAGCTATAACAAGCACTATCGGCTACCTAGAGAGCCACTACTTCAAAAAAATATCAGGCGAATAGCCTTCTGCTTTGGTTTAAAGCACACGGTCATTTTAAAAGAGTTTCCCAAACTGATATACACAAATTTATGTTGGCAACCCTAAAACGGCTACCATTCTCCCTTAATGCACGCATTGTTATTAGTCTATTTTCTCAATAGGTAAGAGTGTTCAAGGGTACAGTAAGGTTGGATAGTGTTTCACTAAACTCAATATCAAACCGATTAAAATAATTTGGGTGGGATCTATTATTTTTCTACCAAAACCGAACAAAATAACAAATAAAAAAATGTCTAAACTTTTTGCATCAACTGGATATTATAAAGAAAATTGAGTGTATGATAAGTTTATCAGTGGAGTAAAAAAAGGAGTTCATAAATGACATGGAAGTCTACAATATAAGGCCAATGGATGGGTTCTCCATTAAAGATCTAACTTGGAATGCTTGGGCAAGGAGACCAGGACAAGAAAGGAAGTAAAAATGGTGTTTAATGTGTGATTTTTCCGAATCTTTGTTTTCATAAAACATGTGCAAATACCAAAAAAAATTAAAATATATCGTAATGGATGGGTTGGATTCACCACCAAAACCTAATATCCAACCCAATGAACAATGGCTTTGTTTGGATTGGGTTGGCTATAGGTATTAAAATTATTCAATTTTCAGATAATAAACTAAATACCACAAGATCAAATAACACATTCGCAGCTTGAATAGAAATAGAAAATAATGTAAGTAGTAGAGCTGCTACTTTCAAAAGAGGTTAGGTAATTGGCCTCTCGTTTGGCATAATGCGGTCTTTTAAAGGGGTTTCCGTAACTGATACACACATTGTGAAGGCGCCCCTCCTTCAATGTATTAGAAGACTTGAATATTTCCAACATAGGGATTACCCCTTTTCAGCGAACAGGCTAATAACATAAGATCAAACAAGACATTTGCAGCAAAAAATAAATAAATGTAATAGTAGAGCAGATACATTGACATAATATTAGGCAATGTGCTTCAACATTGGAGTAAAGCCAACGTTTTTTTTGTAGGGGTTTCCTTAACTTATAAGTTGAGGATTGAGTACCCTTAATTCATTAATGTTATTCATTACAATTTTATCTTTTTTTATTAAAAGGAAGATATTTCATGCACTAACCATCTGAAATCCTATTATTGATGAATATACGCTTTTAACAAGAGAAAAAAGATTATAATCGAATGCTTGAAGACCCACCTTAACATTTGATACATCTGGTGCATCTGGAGATTGAACAGGGTAGAACTTGTAAAATCTCATAGACTCAAATGCAGCTTTAGTTTCCTCACTCATTTCTTCAATGGCCTTTTTCCGAGCCTCCCTTGCCTAAAAGAGGTAAAATAAGTAAAAAAGCAGAAAGTGTAAAGTGAAAAACAATATGATCGGAACCAACATACCTCTCTATTAGCCTTCTTTGCTTCACGAACCTTTTCCTTGACAAACTCCTAAAAAAAGTAAAAAGTATCAACCTAACTTCTTACTTAAAAAACCCAGAAATTATGAGTTAACTAATTGCCTTCAATAATTTGGTACCTTGAATGCATCCTTTTGATCTTCTGTTAACTCTTCCTCCTCAACAAGTTTATCGGTAAACTCCTGTAAAATATAGAATAAATAAGTGTAAGAGGCCTTGAAACGCATACAATCCTACATTCCAGAATCAAGATTCTCGAATTCAGTAACATAGCAAGATGCAAAAGTTTAGAGTTTACACTAGGAAGTATAAAATGACAAACAAACAAAAAACATTAGAAGTAATTTGGTTTTTGGAAAAAAAAATTGTCTACTTTCATTTATTGTTTTCACTTTCTTGTTTTTAAATATTTGTATGTGAAACGATTACTATTTCTTACTTTCAAAGATTTGCATGAGAAACACTGACTTGTTTTCACAATTTCTTACACATATTTGAAAACAGGAAGCCAAATAGCATTTTTTTTAATTAAAATTAAAAAACATAAGAAAACAAAATTATTTTCTCATACAAAATGGTCCCTTAAATTTTCAGAAAAAATAATGTCAAGCTTCGTGAAACTTAGCTATTATAGGATTGTCAGTAGTAAAAGAAAAATAACTAAGAATTTAATTTTAAAACTGCAACAGCTAGCTGGGGCTTAGTCTGACATGTTCCAAACTACACATAAGTGAATTTTTACCTCAAGTTCGTCTAATTCCCAATCAAATTCACAGAAGACCTGCATAAATAAAAGCAATACATAAGTAAACATATACAAAATAGAAAATTAAAAAGGGCAATAACCTGCCTATCTTTTTACCAAAAATTTATTTAGAAAGGTAATTATATAACCATATCATACAAATAATATCCCAAACAATCCAAACACTACTGATTCACTGGGAAAAGTTGTCTACAATGCAATTACCGGCTTTGGCTCAGCAGGAAATATTATAGGAACTTCAGTGCTCTGTTCAACCTCATCTTCCTTAAATGGCTGATAGAAATCTGCAGAAAGAAAACCAGTCCATAACAAATTATCCTAATAGGAACATTAACACTATCTGTTGAAGAATCATTATGCATTGAACAAAATGAAGCATCAATTTTTTATCAGTAGAAAAATAGCATTGTCTATAAGTCCCCATCATTCTCACTTGTTTAATAAAATTCCATCATCTTCCTCCAATTAAATAGAAGTAGAATCAGTATACATAATATACTAAAAAAACAATTTCAATATTCTAAAACCGGTACACTTACAAGGCAAGCAGTATTCATATTTTTTTAATCTATCCAACTTCAGGTGTTTTAAAGCAGACCTGCAAAGCAGATTACAACATGGGTAAGATAAATTGTTCATATCAATATAAGCTATATCAAGGTCAATTGGAAGAGATTACATGAGCAAAGATCATAAATAAAAATGACAACCATAACAATAGATCACTTTTTAAAGAAGGCAGAGTAAATAAATTTTCAAAATAACTATAATTTAAATGCTACATATTTTTAGAGGACTGTGGACTGAAGGCCTGAAACCAAACTAAATGAAAAATTAGACAGTACAGAATGCTTTACGCAGGTCACCAACAAGAGGGTAAAAATAGGGGAAAAAACATGCAAAAAGTTGAAGACTTCTTCATACTACTTGAAAAAATTACAGATAGTATTATGCAGCATGCAGATGCGGAAGAAGAATATGATGCAACCACCAGACAAATTTTAACACGATGGACTTATAGTTTAAGAAATCTACTTGGAGAAGTGAAAAGTGGTGACAATCAAAATAACTAGAGAAAAGTCAGAGCACAATAACAGGATTAATTAAGCTGGATGCCCTAAAACAGTCAAAATCCAAGTTTCTCCAAGAATAACCCATTTAGAAGATCTGAAACAAGCGGTAGAACACAAAAATATAAACAAGAGCAAAAAATAATGAGCTGTACCTTCTCTGGTTGCAGCTCAAGATAAATATTTGGGATTTTAGCCTGTCCACTTGGCTATCTCTGTTTAAGACATAAAATCGTACGAAGGAGTTTAGAGATGACAAAGAAGCAATGTTTCATAAACAAATTCCAAAGAAACCACCAAAACAAACTAATTGAGATTAATACCGATCCTCCAAGGGAATATATGGAACCCAGTCCATTTTCATCTGCTTCATGGGAATTATCTCTTCAGCCTCTCTTTGGACTGAGTTTATTCCAATTTTATCAGATGGTGGGAAAGGTGATACAACCTGCAGAATGACGTTGAAATATTTTCAAAGTTAAAATAAAAATGCAAACATTCAAATCATCAAAACAAGGTTTCTCCATGCCATAAAACGGGCAACAGAGCACATTCAATGAACTTGCACTTCCAAGTAACACCCAAAACATTAAGGACGTGTTAAAGTCACCAAAGAACCACACCCCAAAAAAAATACTCACAAATCAAATAAACAAGAAGCATAAAATGGTAAAATCAAACAGTCCACTTTCCATAAAAAACTCAGAAGCAAGAATGATATTGGTAAACAAAATCAAGAGTGTTCGTGCCGAGATACATGTAGACAGTGCACTTTAACTACTTACAGCTACTACAGCAGGTACGCAGACAACTTTGCTTTCCCCTTTGAACATGACGAGTTGAGCTGCAGCCAGAAAGTCATCGTAAGATGATGAACAACCAAATAATTAAGGGGAAATAGCACACCAAGCAAATCAGTCGCTTTTAAATCAACAAAAAAGAATAAACTCCGCAAACCACTTACGCTCAGTACAACCAAAGAGGTAAACCTTCTTCTCATACAACACGCCACCCTCTTCAAACGCATTCTGAAAGCATACCCCCAAATCACAACACCATCAGCAATTAATCAAATAAATCAGTTCAACTTTACTGAAAAACAGATCACTAACAAGAAACCTAATCAGCCCAATCCAACCATACTTCTAGATTTGAGAAATCCCACTTGAATTGATACACGGTATCCAATTGGTCCCACTGTCATTACAACACGAAGCGGTCACAACAAGAAACACGGCACGGTCATAAACGAAGAAAACTCCATAAATTAATTGAACACACAAACAAACCTCAGTTCCAACGGGGAATGTTTCCTTCCACAAATCTTCCTACAGAATCCAAAATACCAAACCCCATTTTCCATCAGTGAAACCAACAGCCAACACAACGCAACAAAATAAATAAATAAATAAATAAAGAAAAAGCTAAACAGTTAGCATAGCCACTTCCAAGCTAAACAGTTAGCATAGCGAACTAAAACTGAAACGAAAACACGAGAAAGACAAAGCACCGAAAAAATCGTTTCCTCCGAACAAACAAAAAGATTCGTTTCATCCCATTCTTGAGAATGCTCAGTTGAAGAAACGGTCCGAATCGAAATGAAAGCATTGAAACGGTGATGAAGATGAAGTTGTTCACTAACCAAGTTGCGCTTATCTTCGAAGTACTCAGGCTCGGATTGAGGCTTGGAGGACCTGGCTCGTTTAGCTCGAGGTTGTGGTTTGGTGGTGTTGTCTTCGGCTGCGTCTTGTTTGGCTTCTTGCTGCTGTTTCGCCTTCCTCTTAGTCCCTTTCTTCATTGTGCAATGCGTAATCTATGGCTGACGCCAAACAAGGAAGAAAGATAAACGAAGGAAGAGAGAGAGAAAGAGAAAGAAAAATAGGGTTTGGGTTTGGTTCGTGCGTGCGCAAATAGAGACTATAGAAGGCGCTGGATCCAGATTCAAATGAAGAGACACGCACAAAATAAAAATAAATATAAATCATAAATAAGTGAATAAATATGAGAGATTTTATAGGGAGGGTGTGAGGCGTGAAAACAACGCACACAGCTATTCTTCGTACCCCTTTTTATTTTTATGTTCTTTTTATTTTTAAGTTCTATTTTATGTCTAAATAATTTGTTAGATTTTGAGTTTTCTTTATTTAAAAAAAAACATTTATGTTTTATACGTTTAATTTCTTATATAAATATGCTTACTGAGTTATTTTCCAATAATTTAACATAAAACTGAAGTAAAAATAAAGTTTCTATCACAATCAAATTTAAGTTTTTATGTGATAAACTATTTTAAGGTCGAATATAATAACTTTATTTAAAATATAGTTTGAAAAGTAATTCAAACTAAGTTAAATAAAGAGTAAAACTTATAATAACATTTTCGATATGAATTTATAAGTTCGATCCTTTGTACAAATCAACCTCCTTAACTGTAAAGATAAATAAATAAACTAAATTTAAATATGTTCATGTTTTTGTAAATTAAATAAGTTTTAATTTTATTTATAATAAAATAATGTTTAGTTTTTCATCCTTAAATAAATATAATTTGTGATATTGAATTTAGCAAAAGTGACAAATTCTAATAACCCTCAGCAGTGTTAATGGTACATTCAAACATCCACCCATCTAGACAAACTTAAAATACCTAAAATAACTGTTATTTAAAACCTGAAATAAAATTTAGAGAGAGTAGTAATTACAAAATAGGGAGAGATTAAGACAAAGAAATATTTAATAACAACCAAAACCAAACTCATGGAATATATAAACCAAAATAAATAATTTTAAATGTAGGAAAATGTAAAACAAATATTTTGTTATACTCAGATAAATTAATTTTATGAATGGTAAAGACATGTTAGAAAATAAATGTGTGATTTTAATATATTAGATATAACAATAATAATAATATAAACATTTTCTATATTTATTTAAATTCGTCAACCAATTAGACCTAAAATGTTTTTAATAGGAGTAGTAAATATGAATTTGTGAACGAATATAATAGGAGTATTAAATAATTATTAAAAAAAATTAAAAGAAAAATTTTTAAAAATTTTTAAAAAATTGTAAAAAAAATGTTGCTGGATTAAGTGGGCCAACCCACCTTCAACTCGGCTCGAACTCATTTAACCCGTGGATTAAGTGAGTCGGGTTGAGTTCAACCAATTTTTAAAAAAGGTGAATTTTTCTCAACCCAACCCGGCTCGAACCCGTGGTGAGTCGGGTTGGCTCACAGGTTGAAACTCATTTTGACATCTCTAGATAAAGTGATGCAGTTTTTGATATATGGGTTTTAGTGGAAGTGTTGACCTATTTTGAGTTGTCTTTTATGTAGTGTCGTATGGACATAATGAAAGTTATGTTAAAAGAATAAAATAATAAATTTGAATAATTGTTTAATTACATATTTGATAATTTGAATAAGACAATTAACAATTAAAAAAAATAAAGATATGTAATGAAAATGATGTTGTTGATAAATTTACATTTCATGAAAATCATAATAATATAAAGTGTAAATTTCATGTTCCAATAATTTGGTACATGAAAAAATTAAATACATTCATACGAGTTACATGATTTTGAAAAAACTCTAATAACGAAGTATGTTGACATGTATTCTGTAGCAATATGTTCAATCTGCATTTGAAAATCAAAAACTTTTTTTTAACCAACAGAAAATTTATATCAAAATACTCTGAAGTGGGAAACTTTTGTTGATTTTAGGGAAATAGTGTTTTCATAATGTATCATAAGTGGCATATAAATACTTTCAACAATTTGAAAATCATAAATCAATTTTTTAATCTACAAAGTTTGACAAGTAGCTTCATAATAAGCAACATATCTTGCTTCCATGGTAGAGGTACTAGTAAGAGTTTGCTTAACACTTTTCTAAGAAATAACTTCTTCTAACATCATAAAACAAAAGTCGAAAGTATAATTTTGGTCATCAGGACAACCAGCAAAACTAGAATAATAATATTCATTTATCTAAGGTTAATCAAACTTCTTATGGATCAACATGTGATCTTATGACGCTAAAGTATCTTCCTAAAGCATTAACAACAAAAGTAATATCGGGACGAGTACAAACTTCAACATACATTAAACTACCAATAGCACAAACATGTGAGACTTTTTTCATTTAAAATCTTTCATTATCATTTTTGAAAACATTGAGATTTACATTGTGTTCTTTTGCATAGATTCACCGTGTGTGCAAAATGATTAGGAGGGTGAGGAATAGAAGGTAAGTTTCGTGTTCTTTTATGGGTGAGGTAGGGGATGGCGAGCGATGATTAGCAAAATCCCTTCCAAAAGTCATTATGTTAACTAAATGAGATAGATGAGAGGCTTATGTAGTGAAATTTACTAAATTATCCTAATCATAATTACGTTTTCAGTAAACATGCATGTATGTATGTCGTCATGGCCCTAGGTGTGTCTTTGGCATTAGATAGAGCTAATGGTGAAGACGCCATGGTAATGGTGTTGTGCAAGCGTGAGACAAAAAAAATGAGTCAATGAAGCACAATGTGAGCATCGAAACTAATGGAACGATGCGTGGTGGTGGTTGGAACGATTCCACCACGATGCGTTATTGGAACGATTCCGTGAAGTATGGAACAATTCCATGAGTTGCATGTGTTTTTGAAACGATTCCACCAACTATTGAACTATTCCCAACATGCTTACAACGATTCCAAATAAGATTTTAAAAAATAGTTATAGGTCATTTATATAATATTCTACATTACTTTTAACATTAGGGACAATTTGGTAAAATAACTTTTTATTTATTAAAACTGTTTGTAATATATGAGTAATTTAGTTACAAACTTTCACAAACTTCACTCACTAATCCATTCCAAAATCACCTCAAAATCTCTCAAAAGAAACAATCTCAAGCTCACCTCAAATCATTTCCATCTCTTCCTGTCCCTTTTTCAAATAATTCCTCCAAAAAGAATACATAATCATCTTTTGAACAAGTGAAGCACATGCTAAGAATGCATGTTAAATCGTTTGAGGATTTTATTAATATATCCTCTTTAAAACAAATAAACAATATCATGTGATATGTCACGAAAAAATCTGAATGCAAAAAACAACAAAGGTATTACCAAAGTCTATCATATAGAAACGACTATTTAACATAAATTGTCTCAATAAAAAAATATAATCAATCAATTATAATCTGCATACAAAATTAGATTGTGTACAAAATTAAATGATGTATACAATTGGTTGTGTACACAATTTAATTGTTCAACTTTTTTTTCAATCAAAATGTATTCATATGAGATATTTTCTTCGAAGTCAACAAAATTACCACAACCAAATCTTAAATACAATCATCAAACTTCTTCGACTTGCAAATTAAATAATATTTGCCTTTTACAACAAAAGTCATCCCCTTTCTATTTTTATGTGTTATTTTATGTCCTTATGTCTTACTTATAATATTGTAATTTGTTAGATTTGAGTATCTATTTCTTTAAAAGAACATTTAAGTTTTTGACATTTATTTATCTTAAATGGTGTGATTACTTAGAAAGATGCTTACGGGTTTGTCTCGCTATAATTTAACAAAAACAAAAACAATAATTTAACATAAAACAAAGAGAGAAAATTTTCAGGAGTAAAAAGAAGAGTTGTAGGATTAGAGATAAGTTGAAGTTTTTTGGTTGTGATAAAATAATAGTATTTTTAATACAAATTTATCTGCTAAAAAATTATAAAGATAAATAAATCGACGTAAATAAACTAAATTTAGATATTTTCATAATTCTTTGTAAATTAAATAGATTTTAATTTTATTGTTAACAAAAAAATCTTTAGTTTTTCTCTTTACATAAATATAAATTTTGTTTTTATTTGATATCAAATTCTCGACAAATTAAAATAACTGTTATTTAAAACATGAAATAAAATTTAGGGATAGATTATAATAATTACAAATTAGTGAGAGATTAATACAAAGAAATATTTAATAACAATCAAAACAAATATCTATATATGTAAACAGAAAAAATTAAATTTAGGAAAATGTAATACAAATAATTATTTTTATAGCAATCAAATTCAAATAAACTAAGTTTATAAATGCTAAAGACATATTAGAACATATATGTGATTTTAATATATTATCATATAATTAATAATAATAATAATAATAAATATTTTTTATGTTTATTTAAATTGATCCACGAATTACACATGAAATGTTTGTAATAACTTAGGGTAAAACATTTTTTAATAAATGGGTTTTAGTGGAAATGTTGACCTAGTTTGATTTGTTTTATATAGCCTGTGGTCTGATGTAGACATAAAAAACATTTATGTGACGAATTTTTGTTAGATGATCTTGCCAAAGTTTACTCCTTATTTCTTAAAAATTAAACAATTAATTTGAATAGTTGGTTATTAACATGTATATTTAATAAGACATGAATTGTTAAAAGTATTAATACTAAAAAAAATATTGATCATCTTATATTATACTAATATAAAATTTCTCTCCCGTCGTCTTCCACCATCGACTAATAGTCATTAGTCATTTTTACTCAATTTTTTAGGATCTCAATATTAATTAATTTATTTTTATAATAAAATAACGTAATCTAATTTATTTATTATATATTTTGAAATAAAATGTAACTATGTAAATTTTAAATTTTTGAAAATCAAATAATAATAGGATAAAATTCAATATCATAACAAATAAAACATTATTAATTTTAAAAACATAAAAGTAATATTGATAGAGTTAAAAAATATTTTTTAAAAATTATTAAAAATAAATATTGAAATTCAAAAATATTTTAAATGTTTTATATATTTTTTTTCTAAATTTGAATAAAATATCTTTTTATTGTATATCATAAAATATTATAACATATCATATGGATGAAATCATATAAAAAAAATATAATAAAACTATAAATAATTTGAATTTAGACATAGACTTAAATGTATTATAGATTATGATGAATAAGATTAAAGATTACTAATAATCACATTAAAACTAATTTTCATATTTGTCCTTCTGATTCATGTATTTATGGATTCATTTATAATAGACAACATAACTATCAAAATATAAATCTGATAAATAAACCACGATCATAAAAAGAGAGTAAAATATATCGAATAAGATTTTATTTAATGTTCTTATATAAAATGTTATACAAAAGTATTTACAAAAGAATAAAAATACTTAAATGAGTTAGAACGTAAGAATGTAAAAAATCAAATAAGATATAATATTTCAATTCTTATATTTCCAACATTATCTATAAATGCAAAAAAATAAAAAAAAATAAAAACTTATGTGTCATAACTTAATATTTGACTATTAAGTAATGAAAACAATACAAAATTATCTTGATGTTTTTTTAAAAGACATAAAAAAATACTTGATAAATAAATATAACAACATGTCTAGAGAACTCCTTTTCTTTCTTTTTTTTTTTCTATGTGAAACGAGACGAATGAAAAAAATATATAATTAATGAGTTTTTGTTTAACTATTATAAATAAAATAAACTAAACAAGTATAGCAAAAATACGACATTGAATAAGAAAAAATAAAACAACTCATAAATGCACTTCCCGTTGTTCCTTACTTTTGCCGAATTAATTGTATAGGTGCAACTGTTACTTTCATCCTTGACAGAAATATAGAGAAACAAAATAAAAAAAAAATGAAATAAGATTCAGAACAACAGAAATAGAAGTATATTTTAGAAGGATTGAAGCAAGAAAAAAAAGTAGTTGCAAAAAGAAGAAAGCGGAAAGAAATAAATAAGTTATAACAAAAATTAACAACAGTTAAAATACATTCTTCAATAAAATAGCCATATTTCACACAATCTTACTTATTTACTTATTATTTTATTAAAAATTATGTTACAGAAAGAGAGATGTCATTTACCTTTCATTTTAAAAATAATACATATTTTTAGTGGATCCAACTTTTTTTTCTCTCAAACAAACAATATAAAGACACTATTCTTATCTTTCATTCCATTTGCATCTATGAGGCAAAGAATAATAATATTTTAAACTTTAATTATATATTTTAATTTTTTTAAGTAATGTAATATGATGATTTAAGAATAATCAAAATGATGAATGAAAAGTATCTCCAAATAATGCGTCAAATTATGATTATCTAAAGTCAAACTTTTGCTGGTATTTTCAATTCTCATCAAATCATGGAAGAATCATTACCCACAAAAGAGTGAAACTTACTCGGCGTTACTCTAATTGGTGGAAAATGTAGGAGCCGAAAAAATAAAAATAAAAAGGAAAAAAGTGTCAAATAAATGAGAACTAAATTTTGATATTAATAACAATAAAGATAATCAAGTTTGTTTAGTTTTGTTAGGTTTTAGGGTTGAAGGATGATCAGATGTAGAATCCTGGCCAAGACATTTGAGGAATGCTTTTTTGGCCAAGTTGAAATAATAACAAGGGTGGAGAAAATATAGTGATGAAGTTGAAGCTTCTCCCTCTGCAGTCTCTTCTCTCACAATTCCTCTGCTTCCATTGCTTACTATCTCACCTTTAATACTTTCATTTTCCTGCCAAAAGCATTACCATCTCATGTCAATTCAATTCAATTCAATTACTTAGGATATTCATTCAACACTCCTAAAATAACAAATACTACTTCTCAGCAAAAAGGAAAAATAAAGAAGACATTATGCAGGAACTAATTGCAAAGAAGAAATTACACTTTTGTTAGGTTTACAGAGAGGGAGAGAAAATAAACATTAATGAGACCTGAGCCTATCCACATAAAACATTGATATCACTCTTAACCAAAAACTTTAAGACAATAAGTTTATGAATCTTTATCTTTATACAGTGTTTCACTTTCTCATTTGTAACTAATATAAAACTTAGACTCACACTTAGAAATTGCTAACAGGTTCTTCCAGAAACCAACCAGGTTTGACTGTACAGTTTTTTAAGTAATATTAAAGCTTTTCAACACCAACTGAAAATTAAATGTACACAACAGAACTAAGTAAATATTGTCGGTGGAATGAAATGAATGAATAGAACATGGAAGAGCCAATTTTGAATTGGTGTAGGGATATACTTTGGTTGGTGGCAAGAGAACCTTGTTTTCAAGCCATCACAATCTTTCTGCTGGCCAAAATATTGCCTATTTTGAATTTATATATGTTTTGAATATTTATTGTTTGAGATGAAAAGGTTAATCAGACAAGAAAAACTTGGTACAGTGGTTGACAAACACTGGTTTTCAGACAAAATTAGAATTTAATCTTGATAATTTACATTGGTATTTCATAAAAACTTTCAGGGAGTGGACTGTTAAGGTAAAGTTCCATGTTTAACAAGAGAACAACATTAAAAACACTCACAAAATTACATCTGAAATTTGTCTAAAAACATCGCATTTAGCAGAAAGATAACAAATTCGGCATAAAAATAAGGGGGGGACCGAAGGGTGGGCTGAAAATTCTCTGTGGGATTTTGATTATCATAATTCAAAACATAAAAACATTGTAGTCAAATTAGTTTCTTGCTTTCTTCTCCAAATTAGAAACAGTTGCTACGTACCAACCTAGAACTTTCTTATTCATAAAACCTAGAATCATACTTGCTGCAAACATGTCACTGATCCACATTGATCCACATCAGAATCCTCCATTTCCAAATTCACAGAACAGTGTAAAGACTAAAGGTAGTTAAAATCCAATTGAAACAACAATGGGAGGAGTCCAAAAGATCAACAATCTAGATTTATCAGAAGAAAACACCAATAACAGAAACATAATTTGAACTTCAACAATCCAGCATGACATTAAAGAACCTACGAAAACAAAAACCAGACAAAGCCGGAATCTGAGATTTGTTTCTTTGAGAAGATCTCTCAGGGTTTCACCCTGAGCTTGGTCAGAAAGGTCAAAACATAGAAGAAGAAGAGGTTAAAGGAGCAAGATGACATCTTTATTTGTTGGGAAACATTAGAATCCAAAAGGGTAAAAGAAAAAACAGAGAAAAGGAAATGGGTGTACCCGAGTGGTCTGAAAACGGTTGGTGACAGCAGTGGAGTGGTAGTTGGAGGGTTGATGTTGTTGTTCAGTGGTGGAGGCAGTGGGATCTAAAGCAATAATGGAGAAGCTAAAGAGAAGAGCAAGAAGAAGAAGCAAGACCAAAAGTTGAATCCAAATGAGACATGGAACACTCAAATTCTCTAAAGTCACCTCCTTTCCAAAATCCAACATGGTAGATTAGATATAAAAGATGTTAGAGAAAGAGTATGTGTTTTTTTAGAATCAACAAAAATGTTTTGATTTGATGGAGTTTAAAACCATGTGAGAACAGACATAAAAGCTACAAATTTGCAAAGGTAGGGGTTCCGATCCTCTACGGGGACAGTTTCGCTCTTTCGCTCTACTTCAGAAGTTACAGCCGTGGGATCAAGTTCAACGATCGCGATTCAAAATCAAGCGAACGACTCACAAACCTAAAACTCTCATCTAACACACGCAAGAACATTGAACCAAATATTATATAATTATATCTCTATCATGAAATAATAGTAATAATAGAAAAATATAGGTATTATGAATTGACGTAAATGAAAAAATATCAACATTTAAATAAACTTAAACGCGACAACTTTGAATTTTAAATATAATAACTGTATATGTAGTAAACTCTGTTCGTTGGTTCCTTCGTTTGTTGAGTCTTGTTTTAGAATTTACTATCATTCACTTTCTTTTACTACACTATTATTACTTTTTCTTCCACAAAGAATGTTTGGTGGAAGGAAAATTTTGTATACCTAAGAATTAGAAATATTAGATATTATGATTTCTATTAACGGTTATATTTTGTTTGGTTGATGAACCATGTTTCTAAAAATGTTTATCAAAATCATTTTTTTTTTCCCTATCATGTTAATTTATTGGATAAAAGTAAATATATTATGTTTTCTATAAAAGATTTTTTTTTTTTTACTCGGGAAAGTTAGTTTCCCACCTCTCCACTTGGAAATCTTTGTGTGAAACTTGCTTTTAAAAACATTTTTGAAGATGTTTCAACTGGAATTCCAAAAAAACTTAAAATGTTTTTTGTGGTATTAAAACAAATTTTTTAAACATTGGAAAGACTCCTGTGTATTCCATCAATATTATTGGGATTTATTTAGAGAAAAAAAAAATCTATTGGTATTCAGTTGGGGTTTTAAAAAAGAATACTTCACATTTAAAATTATATTTTAGTGGATAATTTTTTTAAGTTGTATTTTTATTAATTATGTGTGACCTTTATATATATATATATATATATATATATATATATATATATATATATATATATATATATTTTTTTTAAAAACTAACACCAATATACACAATTTTTTTTTTTTTTTATTTTTTTTTATATTAATTATGTGTTATATATATATATATATATATATATATATATATATATATATATATATATATAGATTTATTATCATGAAACACTATCACCAAAATACATGACATTTTTTTACTCTCATTGTATTTTTTTCAATCTCGACAATGAGAGCTGTAAGAGTAATTGTTATATGTTTTTACCTTGATCATTACCTTTCACAGGCAAGTTTTTTTGGGTTATTATAATTATTATTATTATCTATGATTATCCAATCAATGAAAATAAAGATTTTATTTCTTTTTTCTAAGTGATGTTTTTATATAATTCATTGAGTTTTTAAATATATATTTTAATCATAATAGTATAGTTGTTTAGATGAGTTTCATATAGGGTAATTGGTTAAGGTACAAAATTTGTCAATTTAGTTTGATCTATATTTTAAAATAAGTCATAATTTTCTGTTTAATCTATCTTTGTGTCAAGTTTACAAACTTTTTTTTTTTTTTGCATAATTAAAAGTTGAAAAAGCTTATAACTTGTTAATGAAAAAAATCATGATATATCATTGTTTACAGCTTTAGAGTTTATTCAACAACAATGTGTTATCTAATAATGTTGTGTATATTGGTATAAATATTACTAAAAAATTTTATATATATATATATATATATATATATATATATATATATATATATAAAAGGATGAGGATATTTTGATATATTTTTTTGACTCATTTTTAATCTATCACTCCAATCTTCCTTAAATTATCATATCACACCACTTAAATAAAAATAAATAATCAAAAAATAATTTGAATAATAAATTAAAAAAATATATCAAAATATCATTATCCATAATAAAAATAACATAAATTTATAAAACTATATAAACATTCATGTTAATGTAATACTTTAAGCCCAAATACCACAAAACAGCAATTAAGAACATCCAACGTAACTAAGCACTTCTATCTACATTTAGTGTTAACATCTGTTTCTCTAAAAGATAACACTCATTTTGATACTCCTAAATAATGATACAAGGAATTATTTTATTGTGTAACAAAATAAAATAATAACAACAAAAAAACATAAAGTCATATATAGATAAATTAAACTACATTTTAACATAAACTAAAAAGATTAAGTCTAATATAACTTAAATCGTAAATCACAGGCTCATTGAACGGAATCTATTATAAAAATGTGATCCAAAATTTAACAACAAAATTGTTTACTACATTTATGATATTGAATTGAAAAAGTAATTGTTATTAATTTTATTAAAAACAACAATAAAAACATATAAAAAGCTAAAACATTTATTAAAAATTTATTTCAAAACCATGTAAGTTGATAATACATATAAATTAAATTTTACAAAATAGAAGAGGTATGTATATATAAATTCATTAACCATATCTCACGCGCGCGCGTGCATATATATATATATATATATACTTTTAATGATTAAAACTTAAATTATTGATATTATAATTTAAATTAACATATTGTTTTATATTTATGTTCTTCAAACAATTAGAACCATTCAACTTACTTATTTTAATGAATAAAAGTTAATTATATATAATACAATTTAATTTTTAAATATAGCTGCTAGATCCGCATCCGAGCCTATATGCTTTCCATTGCAACCTTATCAAATTATCTTGTGGGTGTCATTTGTTTGACTTGAAATCAGATTATCTGACGGCTGTTATTTATTTGTTTGACTTGAAATCAGATTTTCTGACGGCTGTTATTTACGCTGGAGAGGTTATGAGAGAAATAGATAATGTAGAGGGTCTGAATCTCCCCTGGTGCACATAGCGTGAATCAGAAGAATAATGATTCCAACTTGCTGAATCCACACTTTACAAAACTAGTATTCCTGACTTTGGAACGCAAGGCTCACGAGATTTTAAAAATTATAATTTTTTAATTAACCTTATCATGAAAATTAGTTTAAGTTATATATATATATATATATATATATATATATAACAAAATGTATTGTATATAATTATTTTGAATAATAAATCAAGATTGAATCAATTAAAATTTAGAAATTAAATTAAATTTTAAATAAAATATTGAATAGATAATGCAGAAAAATGTAAATAGTAGATTTTCTTTAACAATAAAATGATAAATGATATAAAAATTGCTGAGTAGACCTTATAGAAATAGAAATGTTAGACGATAAAAAGATGTGAAGAGTAGACTATATAAAACTACAAATGATAAACCGTATATAAAAATATAAATAGTAGATTATTTAAAAATACAAATGTTAGACGAAACAAAAAATATGAATTATAAATTATCTAAAACTACAAACTATAGGCCATGCATAAAAATATAAAGATTAGATTCTACAAAAAATACAAAGATTAGATGTTTGATGAACTTCTTTATTGGAGTCGTTTTTTCACGATTTTTGTTTTTTGAATTTCAATTTTAAATTTTGTTACCATACTTTTATAATTATTTACAATTTTGAATTTAAAATTCAAACTTTATTACCATAATTATCTCTTAAACACTTTTCTTAAGAGGTTACACTAATATAATAAAATTAAGTAAACTCAGAAAACATCATCACAATTAGTAATGACCCAAACCTTCACCTTTCCCAATACTCAAGTAAACCCATAAAAAAATAACCAATATAAAGTGATTTAAACAAGTTCAACGAAATCTAAAAATAATATGGAAAAAAACATAAGTAATCAACACATTCATAAACCACTCAACCTAGATAATGTTGAAGAAAGAAACACACACCAAGCATATTTGTCACATCATGGTTAAGCATTTAAAACGCAAACACATGAATATTAAATAAACTACGGTAAAATTGGTGATATTATGACGTACCTGAACGACGAGGGACAATGAGCCATTGGTGGTAAAGGGCGCAAAAATGGAAATATAGGAAGAGTGTGCAAAGGAAGAAGAGGGAGGTTTACGAAAAGTGTTTTCTTCTTCTCAATGTTGATGACTTATGGAAGAAGTTATGTGAAGGATGAGATGCTTTGATGATTGACATTTTAGTTTCTAATGCAACATCATTCTTTATTTCATTTTTTAAATTTATGGTACTTAGTGTTTCTGCCCAAACTTACTCTTATTCCTTGTGTCAATTTGAGCCTAGAGAACTATGGCTCGTATGATAGTTCTAAAATGACACAAGGATGTTTTTCGGCTCTACACTTTCATCATTGATGCTAGTTTGATAGCCTTAGGGCTATGGTTCGTATGGTGATTCTGAACTGATACGGGGATGCTTAGCTGTAGAACGATTATGGGGCAAAATAGTTATAGGCCAAATAATGGTAAGGGAGTGAATTAGTCTCCAAAACAATGATTAGGGGTGACATTTAGATTTGGTTCCAATATTATATAATGTTGTTCGTCATAATATCGAGTAGGAAGTGACTTTGTATCGTTACACCAATAAACTATACCACTACTATACCACTAAATCAACGTAAAAAGGTCCAAAGGTTGTAAGTATAATGACATGATTGTGAGTCAGAAAAATTGTCCAAACACGAAAATAAAGGGAAGATGACCTTTATAAATAAAAGGAGTCTTAACAAGAAAAAATATAAATTGAAAAACAAGTGTTTTTTTATGTAAGCTTCACTTCCGCTTAATAATGAAAATGATAATTATTTGGAAAAAATGATAATAAAATATTTTTATTATAGTATTATTTATTGTTACTGTAGTAATATGGAAAAAGAAAATCCTATTATTGATTATGAATTTTTTTTATCATACAATAAAATTAAAAGACACCATATACTCGAATATGTAAGACTCTTTTTGAACCTTCTACATTTTCAGATGAATTATTATGTGAAAACTCTAAAAACCAAGCCATCTATTTCACGTGCTTTCATTTGCCATCACTTTTCCACACTGTGTAGATATTGCTATATATGGAGAGGGGACACACCGATCCATCAAAGTATATAATATCATAAAGGAAAATATATTCACAATTAAACTTTTTTTAAACAACCAAATAATAACTATATCTTAATATTAAAATATTGAATTGAGATATTTAATTAACTGACAGAAAAATAATAAAATAATAAAATAATAAAATAACAAAAAAATTAGGTTGAGAGTGACCACTCTATCATAAATTCGTATATGGGCTTTTATCATTGCAAAATTGCACGCTAGGTGTTTGCTTAAAGTTCATAGATTAAAATTTGATATAGTGGGGTTTATCTGAAACATTTTAGTCCCAAAATGAAGGAAGATCAGAAAATTATGCAGAGAATAAAAGAAAAAAGAGCTTACTCAGAAATTATCTGATTCTCCAGGCGGCTACGTATTCCAATTGATTCCGCAACCAATAATTCATTTCCACGACCCCACGCGAATGTCTTGTCCTCATATTTGAAAACCACGTTAACGAACCAGACCAATGAATCGACACGTAACCGTCTAAATTTCTCGGTGCCTCAAATCCTTCTCCTGCACTTTATCTCCTTTCACACATTCAATTCTTCAACTCTGCAAAATCTCTCTCGCTCTCTCTCTTCTATGGCATCTGCAGCTACTACGCGCGTGACGCACTGTGAGCTGCGGCCAGCGAGACCGGCGGTTCGGGGAAGAGAACCGAGCGGTCCGGTTCAGGTGACGATCCCGAAACCGAAAGCGGTGGAGGCAGAGGGCGCGAACACGAACATCGTCTTGCAGCCACGGTTGTGTACTCTGAGATCGTACGGTTCGGATCGTTTTGGCGTCATCAAGACTCCCAGGGAGGGTGGCGATGACGTGTCACCCTTCTTCGCCGCGCTTTCTGACTACATCGAGAGCTCTAAGAAGAGTCAAGATTTTGAAATCATCTCTGGTCGTCTAGCAATGGTATGGTATTTATATACACAAGTTTATCTTACAATTTTTCACGCACCTATGCCTATGAAAAAAAATTATAGGAATGTTGAGAGTGGGATTTGAACCCACGCCCTTTCGGACCAGAACCTTAATCTGGCACCTTAGACCAACTCGGCCATCTCAACTTTGTTCACTATCTCCTAACCATGTTTAATAATGATAACCTTTAACTATGTCGTTAATATGAATGATAACCTTTAACTATGTTAATATGATGGCTGGGTTCGGTGCAGATGGTGTTTGCAGGAACAGTGGCAATGGAAGTGGTGACAGGGAACTCTGTGTTCAGAAAGATGGATATTGAAGGAATCACTGAAGCGGGTGGGGTGTGTTTGGGTGCTGTAACTTTTGCAGCGCTCTTTGCATGGTTCTCCAGTGCCCGAAACAGAGTCGGTCGAATCTTCTCTGTCAACTGCAACGCATTCATCGACTCCGTTATTGACCAAATCGTCGATGGTCTCTTCTATGAAGGGGACCCTACTGATTGGCCTGATCAACCCTGATCAGATATTTTCATTCTTACAATTTTATTCACACATTTACTGTGTCTCAAGATCATAGACACAGTTAGAGGAAGATGTAGTAATTCTAGTATATAGAACTATATATAGAGAGAGAGAGTGAGAGAGAACAATAGCGTAAGTACTGAAAATAAATGATGCTGAAATATGTAAACTTGTATTTCTGAAGCATAGATAGACAATGAAATGAAATGTGGTTTTATTAGCATGGGGTATATATCATTCAAATAGAAGCTGAATGCACATTGTAAATTTGAATCATGAGTGATTATGAACAAGAAACAGCTTCAAATTGTAATTTGCAATTTGTTTACGCTATAGTTTGATGTATCCGCTCAGAAACCGTTTCACGTCGAACTATGCTGCTGCATTTTCTATTGTTTGAATGCACTCCAATACGCTTGCCTTCTTTGCCATTGCTTCCATTAAGGCTTCATGAAGCCCCTTGTTGTTTTTCAAGAGAGAAGCAGCAAACAGAACCTGCAAAACATGAGTTTTTAAGCATAAAATGCACAATTTGAGGTACATGTATTCTTAAAAATGAACAAACTGTAGATATATATATATATATATATATATATATATATATATATATATGTGTGTGTGTGTGTGTGTGTGTGTTATTAGAAAACATACAGCCCATCTTGTGAGATTTTGTTGCTGATCTTTGCTGAGTGGTGGCTTGGTTCTGTTAATAAATCTCTGCGAGAAAATATTCCTTTTTAGTACTATTATTAGTATAATATCACATGTTACAAAACAATATAGATTTCTAACCTGTAGAGTGAAAAGATCAGCAGATTGACCAACCACCTTGTCATATGTTAAACCTTCTGCTGCCAGTCCAGCCATTGACACAACAGCTAATCTGATATGAACAAAGGGAAATTACAAATTCTCAAATTTCTTCAAGTGGTTACTGACTTTTTTCTTAAACAATGTATAAGAGCATCTAAAGTTCAGATTTTTATTGAATTTTTTGGTGTTGTCTTACATTAGAGTAAAAAAGTGTAAATAATGTACTGAAATTAGTATATTAAAGTTCTTTTTAATATATTTTAAAACATCAAAATAACTGTCCATCAGCACAGTTAAAACACAACCAATAAAATTTAGTAAAAAATCCAGCACAGTTTGAAAACACAACCAATAAAATCTAGTAGGAGAATCCAAATTTGGTAAGTACCTATCTAGCTCTTTAGCATCAAGCTGACCACTATAAATAAGCTTTTCAAGCCTCTGATCAATGAGATTGACATGTTCTTTACCAATATCCAGTGAATAACCCAAAATGGGTAAGCCAAGGAGATAAGCAACTAGAATGAAAGAGAATATGAGTTAGAGCAAAGTCACATTCTTATGCTAATGTTGATGCATATAAGCAAAAAAAAAGAGAAGGGTGGTACCCAAAAAGTGAGCTGCTTCATGTCTGGCAATCCTCTCTTGATAATCAGGAAAAAGTGTTGAGAAACTGCTAATAGCAGCTTGGAGAAGCCTACACTAGCAACTCAAGCAAATTAATACTAAAGATTGGTACCCATTGCTACTTGTAAACACAATTCTTAATTCATTTCTTACCCTGGTGATATGCTACCCACAGCCAAAACCACCAAGGAAATACTCCCAATCAAGTATGGAAGAAAGAAACCCCAGTCCTACAAGAGTCACCATACACGATCAGAGATAGAAACAAAATTCAAAATTGCTTGGTTGAGTGAATGGAAAGTAGTAAGATGAAAATTATCAGAAAAAGTATTTTCAACCAAATTTATTTCTGTTATATATATATATATATATATATATATATATATATATATTT
>Ga0099822_1001214_pt1 | contig 29190 bp, 17 predicted proteins | sample CowpeawhiteBW_FD_76839 | JGI IMG/M metagenome (GOLD analysis project Ga0099822, IMG submission 76839) | Root nodule microbial communities of legume samples collected from California USA - Cow pea white BW | ecosystem: Host-associated > Plants > Roots > Nodule | place: USA: California | collected... | reverse complement strand
ATGGAGTAATTTTTTGTTAGGCATCTACGGATGCCTTGAGTAATATTTATTAAAAGATGCAGTAATCATTCAAAGGCTTAAAAACATTGTATCTTTCTACTTTTACTTTTGTGTTCTGTACAAGATGTAAGTTTATGAGAGAGTATCTAACCGGCTCTGCAAGATTTATATTCTCATAATCTTATATCTCTGCCAGATTTATATTCTCATAACCTTATTCTCTGTACATTTTTCTTTTATTTTTCTCTTACTCTCTTACTCAGACCTGATTATATAGAATAAACCTCAACACACGAGGAATTCTGATATATCACAATAGTTTAAAATCATATATTAACTTGTATTAGTTGCTAAACATGGACAGTCAGAAAGTTATCTGAATTGATAAGTGTAACACATCCAGAAAAAGACGATTGCATGTTTCAGAGTAATGAACACACCTACATTAATGATCAGTGACATGAACCCAAAACATGTAAGTATTGCCCCATGCAATGACGTTAATAGACATAACAGTGTCATAAATGTTCTTTTATGAACTATCATCCTAAATTGGAAAATATACTCCCTGTTTCAAGCCAAGAAAAAGAAGATAAAATAAAGCAAACTGCTTTTCAGAATATTGGAGTCAACTTACCTCGCCAGGAGTTTCAAGGAGTGGATGCTTATCAGTTGAACCAACCAATGGCTCTGGGATATGATTAGCCAGTGGAGAATATCTGAAAGATTATAGACATTTTTCATACTCAAGTCATGAGAGTACTCGTGACAGCTCACTATTTGAATGTACACAAAAAATATATATTGTGCATCCTATACCAATTTATATGGCGACAACTTATAAAGAATCTTGAATATAAAATGGATTGATACATATAAATTGCAGGTGGGGAAGTAAAAAGTACAAACCTTCGTTCAAATACCACAATAGTACCAAGTGCATCAGATTCAATTGAATGTTCAAAATTTGGAGGAAAATAAGCATATGAATCCACCTGGAGTTAAAGCCATGATATGAAAATTTTTATAGCCTTCATAGAAGATATAGTGATTATCTAAACTTTCATAAAGATGGTATAAAAGCTAGTAGCCAGACAAAAACATGACTAAAAGAAAGACACTGCAAATGTAATCGGTTTACTTTCACTAATTACATAGCTAAGCAGTGTGCACATAAAACTATGGTCATCATAAGTATCACAAGTGAGGGAAATATGAATTTCTAAGATTACTTCCTATAACCAGAAAACTGGAAAATAAGAGGATTCACCAAAGGAGCGAAACTTGCAATAGAGTGACAAAAAGAAATAATATCATAAACTGCAATCAACTTAAGCATTCATTCCTTCTGTTTTCCTTTTTGTCATATAATATTCCTATGATGATTATTAAAGCATAAAGTTCTCTAGCAATGAAAAATAGTAATGGCAGATTATAAGAAAATAAAATTTTGAAGCAACAGCAATCACCTTTTATTTTTATATAAAAACATTCCAAGGATTGTATCTTGAATTTAAGTCCAATTTCAATGCCCCTGAATCTTCTATTGTATAAATAGCACACTTATATAATGAGTTGAATCTAAGAAAAATGTCACCAAAAAGTTAGAAGAAAAACAGTAATAAGAATACATCATGCATAATATACTTCCTGAAGCTAACATGATTAACATGGAAGTCCTACAAGTGCATAAATACTGGTAGAGGGAAACGATAAGTGAAAACATTTCGTTCTTGCATGTGGTTTATGAGTAGCCGTAGTTCAAAAACAGCCTTCTGCTTGTGTTTGCATTGAGTGACAACAGGTGTATCATTACACCTTGAGAAGCAGTTTCTCATGATAATTTCCGAAGGGTACTAGTGCATTGAGGAGGGTACAAGTTTACAATAAGAGTGGCATGTACAGCTTTCTGGTGCATTTGGCAGCAGAGGAATGTCCAAATTTTCAAGGGTTTCTCTCTTCCCTTGATATTTTTATAGGATGAGATAGTGCCTACATCTTTCCTTTGGTGCACTTTACTTGAGATTTTTTCAAGGCAACTGTAACTAGTGATAGGAGAAGAGATTGAAAGTGCCGTTTAATTTTTTTGGCAAACTTGGCCCACTGTTATCGTCAACTGTTTCTTTTAAGGAGGATATTTCATTCTCCTCCAGATTCTTTTTCCTTTCTAATAATGTTTTCTTCTTTTATTACTTTAGGAAAAGAGATGACAGTAATTTAAGAAACATATTAACCAAACCTGAAATTTGTATCAAATATCAATTTCTAACAGTACTCAAAATTGGTGATCATACTGACAGAAACATTCACAATAATAATTGTAGACTTATTACCTGAAGTAGTTGGCTAACACCAGTGGCATTAGTGATTGTGACAGTTCCTTGGAGCACAAAGATAAATCTACACATAAATAGTTGGAGTGTCATGGACAAGAAATTGAGGAGGGGTAGAGTGCAGAAACTGAAAAGGTGAAATAGCATGTTTACAACCTCTCCACACCAGGCAGGGGTAGTCCTGATCTTGAATTATCTAGAAAAGGGACAAAGCAAGTATCAAAGGCGTACCAGAAAATTCAGTTTCAGGGAAAACTGACAACGGCAACATATATAAAACATTAAACGTCACAAATTAAATGCCCATTGGAGTTAATAAGGGAAAGTGTAAAGGTAGACTTGGAGGATATGATTGAAATTGTAACCCAATATCACTTTGATCTTTAAAAAGAAAAGCAAATAAGATATTGCCAAACATTAAAAGTTAGGCTGAACCAAAAGACCAGTCGCATATTTATTTTGGAGGTTGGTTCCAAGACAATGAAACAAACGGGAACCAGACACAATGGCACAGAATCATGAAAGGAAGATATTTTGTTAAGGAACAGAACAACTTACAAGCCATTCCCAGGCTTTGTAGAGTTCAAGTATGTTAAAGCAGTTGACGAGCAGCATTGGACCAGAGAAATTTTACTTTGGATTATACAGAGAGAATCCTCTGTGAGGGATGAACCCAGATTTTCTGAGGTGCAATTAACCATACAGGGTAATTTTTCTTTCATTATCTTTCTTGGGGTTCAATATTTTCCATGCCACACTTCTTTTTTCAATAATGTTGATCTAATGTTAGGAGGCTTGTAAATAGCCCATATAATTTGGATACCGAAGAAAGGAATAAAGTGGCATCCAAATGATGCATAATTGTATAGGAGAAGATAATGGCATCAAAAAATTAGTATATCGGCAAATATATGTAGTGTAGATGACTAAAATAATTGTTGATTCACAAATGCTGAAGCAGCAATATCATCTAATGACAATATACCCAGGCAACTTGGTAAATATAATAGATTCAGTGAAATAAGTCATAATCAAACCTTTCAACTTAGCTAGGTACATTAAAAAGTGTGAACCCATTTCTGGTGAAATTAAATATGCCCCAGTTGTGTCGCTCCTGTCAAAGAAATTTAAAGTTACTACACAACAAGAGGGCAATGAAGAGGCTTAAAATCATAATTAAAACAAATGAAGAGAGTCAGGAATACCAATCAGGCAATGGGCCATATACATGACTTTCTGGTGATATCAAAGCATGAGTAGTCTTGTAAACACTGCGTGTGAATCCAGGTAAATCTGCAAACAAAAGCAAGTAAACTCAGTCCAATGCAAATTCACTGCAAAGTTCTTTTCATGAAAATAGTCCAAGACTTAAAGAGCAAAAGAAACTTTAAGATCAAAATACCCTTTACATATAGTTCCTTATAATTAACATATATATCACAACTCAAGAAAGAACTATAATAATCAAGCCTGGTCGTCAAGTGTCACACTTCACCTCTCAAGCCAGTTCTTTCAGCAACCAAAATAATAATATCATAATAATTAGAAATCCACATCTTAGGAAAAGCCATGAGTCCAAAACTTTGTGAACTTCTTGAGTTAACAAAGCATAGAAGCCTGCTGCTACAAACTGTACGGCCTCATATGTTTTATTTTATTATGCATCAAAAACTTTCTATAAAGCATTTATATAATTTCTTTGCAAATATAATGATCTTGTCTTTCCAAGAAAGACCCTATATTGACATAGACACAAAACACTCGTCTATTAAAAAAATCAAGGGAAATCTAATCAGCAACCACCAGCAGTCTTTGTTTGCTTCCTGCTCCATTAAACAATTTACATCACCATAATAATATCCCTCTTTTAAGATACGAAAGAAAAATAGTATAACAAAAACATTTGACTAACCTATAAGGTGAACAGGAGAGAGAGTGGGATTGTCGACTTTCCAATAAAGAGGCTTTGATTTCGCTTCCGTACTAAGTCCAGAAGGAGCAGAGCAATACCCTTCTTCAGAAAATGCATGCTTAAACAAGCCTGAAGAATCAACAAAAACAAAATAAGTCATTCCCTACACTCTTCAACCACCAAAACTCCTCCTTCCAACAACCAAGAAAACCAACAAAAATTAAAAATTTTACAGCACAGTATATATATTAGGGTGTTTGTTGCCGCCTTGTTTTTTTTTTTTTTCGTTCAGCGGCCAAACAGAGTACAGAACAAAATTGAGAGAGAAGAGAGTACCCAAAATAAAGAGAAGCGCAAAGATGCTCCTCATTCTCAGATGAGAAATGGAGAAGTGTTTGGACTGAGAACAGTGGCTCAGATGAAAGTGTGGGTGTGGATGAGTGTGTCACGGACTTAAAGGAGCACTTAACAAAGATTCCTTAAGACCTACAAATACAATGAACGCTGATACCATGATGGCACTACAATAATTGCAATATGGAATCTGCCATGGCCCATGAAAATACTCTATTCAAATCTTTTATATTTATTTTTTCTATGCCACCTTTCTATATCCTTTTAATTTTATTTAGGTTACAAAACTTTCTCTAGTCCATCCACGGATGCAATGTATACGTGAAATCGAAGACGGAGATCACTTGTGTTTGTATTTGCTAATCTGAAAAAATAAATACACCTTGTGTGGGATTGTATGATTTTTACTCTCCTCCTTCATGAGAAGAAAGACAAGAAAAACCAATGTGGTAGACTGTATATGTATCTTGCTTAAGCTAAAAATATTGCATGTGTGTGTTATTATTTAGAGTGATGATATAGTTATATTTATATATCTATAAATAGTTTAAATTTATTCTTAAAATAATGAGTCTTATCAAATAAAATTAAATTAAGATTTTTAAATAGGCTTTATGATCCAAATATATTTTGATTATCTATATAAGTAATATTATTTGCTAAACATAACCATATGAAAGAAAACAAAAACAAAAACAAAAAACTATTAAAATAATGACAATAAAATAAATAAATAATAAAAATTTAATAAAATTTAGAAAAATGGTAATAACAAAATTAAGTTTTATAAAATAATGATTATAATATAATAATATAAAAAACTATTAAATTACAAAAAAATATCAATAATTGTAAAAATATTAAGACTAAATTAAAAATATTAATATATATATATATATGTATGATATAGATATTATATTTTTTATTCTCTTTTATTAGTATCAAATATTTTGTTTTGTGATGATACATATTAGGTTTTCCTTTTCTCCTTATATTGGGATTTTGTACTTTATATTGAAAAATTTATAATAAATCAGGGGCAAGCTCTCTGAGTTATTTTGTGTACGCGGTCTTCATTCTCATATTATACATCTCTAACATGCTATCAAATTTAAATTATCTTTCACATTTTCTCTTTTTTTGTTGATTTCCTACAACGACGACTCTTACTTCATCCTCTGGTACTCCCACAAACCTCGTGAACCTTGACCCATATTCTGATCATCTCACAAATCCCGCAAATCCCATATTTCTTCACCCCGGTGAGAATCCTGCTCTTGTCTTGGTATTTGATAACAATTATTCGCAATGGCAACATGGTATGCTCGTTGTGTTGGAAACCAAAAACAATTATTGTTTTGTTATTGACACCCTTCCATGTCCACCCCTTAATGATCCCTTGCATGAAACTTGGAAACGATGTAACAAAATGGTAATTCGGTGGCTCACTCGCTCAATGAGACCCACAACAATATATTATGCGGATAGAGTTTGCGTTTGATATATGGACTAATCTTCTTCAATGTTCTCTCATGGTGATAAATTTTGCATTGTCGATTTACAGGAAGAAATTAAGAGCTACCCACAAGGTGATTCCACCATTTCCCAATATTACACACGACTTCACATCCTTTGGAAAAATTCATTTTGTATCGCACGATTCTTGTATGTACTTGTGTTTCTCTTTGCACATGTTACTTGATTTCTAAGATCAAAAAAGAGCATGAATGATGATTGTGTCATCAAATTTCTTAGTGGACTGAATGATGAATTCTCTCATGTTCGGTCCCAAATTATGCTTATAGAGCCTATGCATATTCTGGTGAAAATTTTCTTTTTGATTCTTCAACAAGAACGTGAATTTAATGTTACTTTTCATTATAATTCTCAAGATTCTATTATCAATCTTGCCTTTAACGAGGGACATAGTAAAAATTTTCATAGTGGTTTATCCGGTAATCGTGGACGAGGACGTTTTACTCAGACTAGTGGTCATAATCCCAATCACACCTCTGATAATTGTTGTATTAAGCATGGTCTAACTTAAGGCTATTACTAAAACACTAAAGTCAAATCTCCTCCTTCCAAGCCATTTGCTAGTATGGTTGATACCATTCCTGCCGAGAAGGATGGCAAAGCTAAAACTTAGTTTGGTTTCTTTAGAGAGTAGTATGAAGTTCTTCTCGCCTTAATCCAACAGTCTCAAAATTATTCTTCTCCCACAATTGTTGTTGTTCATCAATGTACTACCAAACCCACATGTTTTGTTTTTCACTTTTTTTCTTGGATTTTAGATAGTGGTGTTACTGACCTTATTTGTCCTTTTAAATGTTTATTTTAAAATCTCAAACTTATTTCTCCTTTATTTTTATACAATTACCCAACCAAAACCATGTCATTACTACATTCTTTGGTACTCTTGTCTTGAGCAATTATCCATTGTAACACTTTTTTTGTTCCTTAATTTTCTGTTCAACTCATTTTTATTCCTAAATTGCTTAACTCTACTAATTGCTTTATGATTTTCTCCCAAAATACTTGTCTTATTTTGCAAATTGATACCTTCAAGACGATTGGAGCAACTAGGATAATTGCTTGTGATTTTGCCAAACAAAGACGTTTGAAATATTCTTCCAGCAATAGTAAATCTTTTCATTTTGTTGAACTTATCCATGTTGATATTTGGCGGCTAAGGATTTTACTCAAACCGAGGGGCTTAATCATTTTGAAACCTTCTCTCTTGTTGTCAAACTTACCACAATAGATATCATTTTAGCCTTGGTCGTTGTTAGTGATTGGTTTATTCATCAGTTGGATGTTGACAATGTTTTCCTCCATGAAGATTTACATGAAGAGATCTATATGAAGCCTCTACTTGGTTTTTTTCTTCCCCGGCCAAATCTTGTTTGTAAGCTTAACAAGTCTCTATATGGTTTAAAACAAGTCAGTCATAATATGAATCAAAAATTAACTCCAAAGCTATTTTTTCTTGGTTACATACAAAGTTTTGCTGACCACTCTTTGTGAAGAAATATATCTCTGCTATTACTGTTTTGGTTTACTATGTTATTACTATTTTGTTGGTTTATGTTGTTGATGTGGTTCTCACTAGTAATAGCGTTATTGAAATCAATGTTGTAAAAGTTCATCTTCATTCTAGATTTCTTATTAAAGATCTTAGCCTTCTCAAATATTTTTTGGATCTTGAAGTTACTCATTCTCTTGATGAATTAGGTTTGAACAAAAGGAAATACTGTTTAGATCTTATTTCAGAGGTAGAGATGCTTGGATTTAAACCCGCACCAACGCCATCTAATCCTTCTACTAAACTCCATGCCAACGAGGGAGCTCTTCTACAATATCTTTTTTCCTTTCAGCGTCTGATTTGACCATTACTTTACTTGACCAACACTAGGCATGATATTAGTTTTGTTGTCCAGCAACTCAGCCACTTTGTTTCTTCTCCGCGTGAACCACATATGCAACAAGCTTTACAAATCATTCAGTACTTAAAACATTCTCCTGTATATGGTCTTTTGTATAAGTCCAATACCTCTCTTAAAATTCATATGTTTTTTGATTCTGATTGGGCAACATGTGTCACTACCAAAAACTATGTTTTTGGATATTGTGTTTTCTTTGGTACCTCTTTGGTTGCTTAGAAGTCTAAGAAACAAACCATTATTTCACAATATTTTTCTGAGGCTGAGTATCACGCCTTGGCATCCCTGGCTTGTGAACTACAACCTACAACGGATTCAATACCTTTTTTTAGGATTTGCATATTTGTGTTTCCACTCCATACACCGACTTTTGTGACAACAATTCCACAATTCATATTGCCAAAAATTATAATTTTCATGAGAGAACCAAGCATATGGAACTTGATTGTCACATCACACAAAATTGTTGATGGCCTTATCCATCTTCTCCACGTTCCTTCCACAAGTCAACTTGCTGATATGTTTACTAAGAAGTAATTGCATTATTTTGCTTCCTAGGTTACTACCTGTGATGCTCTGACACACCGTTTGGAACGCGCTTCCCGCTCCCGAAGCAGAGGCGACGCAGACACCTGCACGACGTGGAGTCCGAAGCTTGCCCATGGTTCAGACGCGACCATCAATTTGGACACTGCATCAGATACGACTCTATTTATTTGAACACTGCATTATACGCAATTTGGGAAAAGTTGTTGCGAATCCCAAATTTTAGAGGAAAAATTTTCACGAATGGAACATTTTGACATATATTCATGTTGAAGATATTCATTATATATTATATACACTTATCAAAAAATTGATATTTATGAAAGAATAAAGGAAAATCCAAAAAAAAAAATTAAAAAGAAAATCAAAGTTTTCTTATCTTCTATCAAAATAAAATAAAGATCAGCAACAAAAATAGATATATAAGACTTGATATTTTAAATGTTTATTTTATTTTTTTATTATGAAATATAATTATTAGATTATATATATTTTTTATAAGATTCATTTAGTATATCTTTTTTAAGATTATATATATATATATATATATATATATATATATATATATATATATATATATATATATATGTGTGTGTGTATGTATATATTGTCATGTTTGTGTCTTGTACTATTTTAATTTTGTCGTATCTCCATATCCGTGTTCGTGTCTGTGTCGTGTCTGTATCTGTATCCGTGTCTGGGCATCATAGGTTACTATTTCCAAGTTGGGCTTTATAATATTCATGCTTACTTGGGGAAGAGTGATAGAGATATTATATTTTTATTCCTTTTTTATTATTATCAAATATATTTTTTATGATGATAAATATTAGATTTTTCTTTTCCCCTTGTATCATGAGATTTTGTACTTTATACATTGGATAAATTTCTAATAAATTAGGAGACAAACTCTCTTTGAGTTGTTTTTCATCAAACAACTCTTGTACATATTTGTACACCTTCTCATATCTTATACATATCTATCTAACTCACTAACTAACTAACTATATATATATATATATATATATATATATATATATTATACGTCAATTTAAATTTATGTGATCCTCTATTTTTTTTTCTTACTCAATTTAATTTCACTTTATTTTTAAAAAATATGTTTAATTACTCTTTTGATCCTTATTTTTGTCCAAAAGTGTCAAATTGTTCATTCAATTTTTTTAAGTTTCTATTTGGTCCTAATTTTTAAAAAATTGATGCAATTTGGTTAATTTGTGTTAAATTTCTTGAAGCAAATCAATAATTTTTTATCAAAATTTGCACTATGATTATATTAATTACACCAATAAAGCAAATAATCATTATTAATAACTTTAATTTTGATGAAAAATTATTGATTCATTTCAAAAAATGTAATGAGAATCACCACATTGCACTAATTTTTTAAAAGTTGAGACTAAATTGAAACTTAAAAAAAATAGAAGACCAATTTGACAATTTAAAAAAAATAACCAGAAAAGTAATTAATAATAATAATAATAATATGGCCTAACTACTTTTTTTTTTCTTTGTTCCTATCTTTTTTCACCGCTATTTCACACTTTAATTTTTTCTTCACCCTTCACACGCGGCACACCATAATCAATACGAGCAAATCATACGTTTAGATAAATCGAATCAAATATAATTTGACAAAATTTGATTTTTCATGTCATTTCTTAACATAATTTTTAGATTGAATGAATTTATTATTGAATAATCTAGCTCTCTCTCTTACACTGTTTCTCATTTATTAAATTTAAATACTAATTGTCATCATTCATCTTTTATCGTAAGAATGATTTTAACTTATTTATTAATAATAAAGTTTAATCTTTTATTACAGTAACTTTTTACCAAATGTCTTCTTTTCTAATTCAACCCTTGTTGTATTCTTTTTTATATATGGATTTGGAAGATTGTGTGAAGATGAATTTGTGTGAATTTGAGTGAAGAACGAAAGCGTGTGTTTTTTTTAGTGCATTTATAGAATAAAATGAGTGAATTTGAAGATGAATTCTGTGAAAGTTAGTGAATGATGTAATAGACTAAAAATATTGTTTTAATAGATAAAATTTGAAGATTATCAAAATACCCTTAATGGTAAAAATATTTAAAATAATTTTTAGATTAGTAAAAATATTATTTCATAAATTTTAATAACAAAATTAAAAAAAGATAAATTATATTAAATTATTATTATTTTTATAATAATTACTATTATTTCAAAATTTTATAATTTATTATTATATTTAATTACTATATATATTATTTATAAATCATATAACTTTTAACAATATAGGCACAACAATGATGGTTCTTTACTTCTATCTTTTATGAAAAATTTCACCAACTATATATTTTCAAAAGTTTCACATAAGATTGTAACTGAGAAAATAAAATAAAGAATTACATGTGAAGAAGAAGGAATATTTTAGTAATAGAGTATTATCTTCCTCAAATCTCCACACTTATACGAAAATTAAAAAATTATAAATTTTTCATTTCCGTGTTTTCTCTCTCCTGTGAATTATTGGAAACGAACATAAATATAATTTAAAATCCGTGCTTACTTATACTTGAGAACAGTAAATAGACAAAAAAGATCATAGCTTAAGAATCCTTTCTAAAAGATAATAAAAATATAAGTGGTTTATAGTTTTTAAAAAATTAAATATCTTCTATGAAAAAATTTGAAGCCTCTTCTTACGTGTGGAGCATTTTATGATGCCGTCGCATCAAATGTCACGTGAAACACACATTTTATAATATTTTGTTTGAATGCCAAGTACGGAAAGACACTGTCAAAAGTACCCTTGTCACTGGTCTTCACGTATTCCCCGCTATTCCTCATTTTGTATAATTTTTTTCCCAAATTTCATAGATTCCCCCTTTTATTTAGACAGATGGGATATTGTTTATAATATCTATTAATACACTTTTTTTTGGCGATGGCGAGGTCAGGATTCGTTACTCGGGTCTTTCCTCATCGGAATATTCTGATTTTTTTTTTCAATTTAAAAAAATAGAATTAAAATATTAAAAAAAGAAAAAATAAAAATGAGATAATATTTGTATTTGTGGAAATTGTTGTAAAATTATATTTGACAAATATATATTTATTTAAGCTATGTTCACTCGAAAAGATGAATTTGGAGGAGAGTGTGAATATGAATTTGTTTGGATGAATATGTTTGTTTTTTTGAGTGGATTTAGAGGATAAAGTGAATGGATTTGAAAATGAATTTTATGAAAGTTAGTGAGTGATTTGAGTGATGTGAAAGATAAAATAAAAATTTATAATAGATAAAATTTGAAGATTACTAATGATAAAATATATGAAATAATGAATTAGTTAAAAATATTAAATTTTAAAAACTATTATTAAATAAAATTTAAAAAAATTATATTAAATTATTATTATTTTTATTTTTATAATAACTACTATTATTTAAAATTATTATGAATTATTATATATATATATATATATATATATATATATAATAATAATTCATATTTTGCTTTTAAGAGGTGAGGATATAAAAGTAAATTTCTCCCTCATTCTCTCAAATCTTCTTTATACCGAAGGATTTGTTTTGAATAGAATCCCACAAGTTCATCTTCATCCATCTGCGCACATCCTTTAAAATGCATACAATTTTTTTTTATAATCCGTCATCGTGAATCAACGTATCAGAACGATCCTTTCATACGAACAGAGCCTTAAGAATTTATGGTAATAATAATTTGAGAAATATTGTGTTGTACTAGTATTAAATTATGTAAAAGTTATTAGTATAATTTTAGAAATATTTTTTATTTGTGGTAGAATAAAACTTGAATAATTTTTTTATTTGAATATTTAAATTTTAAGAGATGATTAAAATAAAAGAAAAAGTAAAATAACAATAAAAATACCATAAAAGATAAAAACAAACATAAAAAAACAATGATAATGACAATCAAAATGTCCTAACTTAAACTCTTTTATGCTCTCATGAAATATAAGAATAAAAAAACTCAGGTCAACCTACCATAATAATTTAAGAGTAAATAATTTTTCAATCTTAATCATGTAGTAGAAAAGGATTTCACTTAAAGCTCCAAAACTTAAGATAGAATGATATGATACTATTTATTCACTTCAATCCTTAAACATTATAATAGACGATAATTAGACTATTGAATTTAAACAACTCATAATACTTAGTGTTTTAATTTGTACAACGTGTTTATCAATGATTACTCACACTCAACATGTTATGAAATCACTTGATTAACTATTGTTGATCATCTAATTTAGACAAGTCACATGTATAATTAGATCAAAAGGTCTTTCATAAGTTGTAATGAGGTTTGACTATAAGAGATATGTTTTTCATTGATTCAAAAACACACCATTAAACCAAAGAGAATAATCAAATGTAAATAATTCAAGGGTATTTTGGTATTTTCCATCCTTATACATAATAATTATTCAAAAAAATTTCATGTCCTTCTCATAACACAACCCTTTTCATCACATGAAATATGTTGTCTTCCAATTGTTTTGTCACCTTTTCCACTTCAACTTCTTCTTCCATTGTGAGATATTCATAAGCTTCAATCAAAACTCTTTCCATCGAAGATTTCCAATGTATTTGATTTTGTGCCTTCAATCACTACATTTATTTCATCCACCTTACATCAATTGCCATTATCTCCAAGATGCTTCATTGCTTCAAGAACATTAAAGGTGATTGTCTGATATTGCACACACCTTTAAGTGACATTCATCAACATCAATAATCACTCTAATTGCCTTCATAAATGGTCTACTCAAAATGAAATATACATACATAAAAAATCAAAAAATCCATCGGAAAAGTGAATTTGTCCACTTTTACAAGTACAATTTGTCTTCTTTTACAAGTACATATTTGATGATTATGGTTTTAAGAGAATGAAAGACAAAGTGGTGAAATAATTTGTGTATAGATATTTACAGTGCATGAACATGGTGTTCCTAAGGGGGGTGTCATATTAGTTAATATAGTGTTATGCATTGAGTAAGGATCCACATTGTGGCGGATCTTTAAAAAAATCTTGAGTGGGCAAAAATAATATATTCAAAATTTATATATTTAATTATTCTAACTAATATAATAAAATTATATATAATTTAATGTTGAATTTTTTGTCTATGTTTCTCCTTGATAAAATGATAATTTTGAAGTTGTATTTACCTATTTTAAATAAGTTTTTCTAATTTCATTTCTTTCATTGGATATCCCTATATTTGATAATGTTTTTTGGAATAAATTCCAAAAAATTAATATGAATCTTCACACCTCTAATTCTTTGAATCCTAATAAATGGTTCCTCTAATTCAACAATTGATCCTTAGTATCATGCTTGAAAATATTATCCGAAGAAGTATGTCTGTCTTGTTTATATCTTCCTTTTTCCTCTTAAAGAAATCTATTATTTTATTCCTCATCAATATATGTTGTTTGAAAAAAAAAGTTTCAGACTCAAAAATAATTTATCAAGATATAATAGAAAATTGAGAGACGTAATTACTAAAAATAATCTATGATAATCAAGTTACAATTAAAAAATGATTATGAAAAAATATATAGTATATGACATTTCCTTTTATATTCATAAAGAAACATACAAAAAAACTCATGAGATGAAAAAAATATTAACTATTAAATTAATATTTCACTATAAAGAGAGAGTTGCGTTTTTTATCTTCAAACAACGGAAGAGAAAAGCAAAAAATAAATAAATTTGTGTATAACTTTTTTATTTTTTTCTAAAAAAAAAAGAAACACATGAGTAAAATATGAATACAATATATGATAAACTTAGAAGACGACGAGGAAAAACACAAAAAAAAACATCTTAATAAATTTTGTTAATCTTTATTATATTTAATTTTTTATTTTATTATTTATTAACATTAAATATTATATTTTATAAAAAATAAGAACTTATTTAATTTAATTTCATTAATATAATATATTATATTAATGAAATTAAATTAAATAAGTTCTTATTTTTTATAAAATATAATATTTAATGTTAATAAATAATAAAATAAAAAATTAAATATAATAAAGATTAACAAAATTTATTAAGATGTTTTTTTTTGTGTTTTTCCTCGTCGTCTTCTAAGTTTATCATATATTGTATTCATATTTTACTCATGTGTTTCTTTTTTTTTTAGAAAAAAATAAAAAAGTTATACACAAATTTATTTATTTTTTGCTTTTCTCTTCCGTTGTTTGAAGATAAAAAACGCAACTCTCTCTTTATAGTGAAATATTAATTTAATAGTTAATATTTTTTTCATCTCATGAGTTTTTTTGTATGTTTCTTTATGAATATAAAAGGAAATGTCATATACTATATATTTTTTCATAATCATTTTTTAATTGTAACTTGATTATCATAGATTATTTTTAGTAATTACGTCTCTCAATTTTCTATTATATCTTGATAAATTATTTTTGAGTCTGAAACTTTTTTTTTCAAACAACATATATTGATGAGGAATAAAATAATAGATTTCTTTAAGAGGAAAAAGGAAGATATAAACAAGACAGACATACTTCTTCGGATAATATTTTCAAGCATGATACTAAGGATCAATTGTTGAATTAGAGGAACCATTTATTAGGATTCAAAGAATTAGAGGTGTGAAGATTCATATTAATTTTTTGGAATTTATTCCAAAAAACATTATCAAATATAGGGATATCCAATGAAAGAAATGAAATTAGAAAAACTTATTTAAAATAGGTAAATACAACTTCAAAATTATCATTTTATCAAGGAGAAACATAGACAAAAAATTCAACATTAAATTATATATAATTTTATTATATTAGTTAGAATAATTAAATATATAAATTTTGAATATATTATTTTTGCCCACTCAAGATTTTTTTAAAGATCCGCCACAATGTGGATCCTTACTCAATGCATAACACTATATTAACTAATATGACACCCCCCTTAGGAACACCATGTTCATGCACTGTAAATATCTATACACAAATTATTTCACCACTTTGTCTTTCATTCTCTTAAAACCATAATCATCAAATATGTACTTGTAAAAGAAGACAAATTGTACTTGTAAAAGTGGACAAATTCACTTTTCCGATGGATTTTTTGATTTTTTATGTATGTATATTTCATTTTGAGTAGACCATTTATGAAGGCAATTAGAGTGATTATTGATGTTGATGAATGTCACTTAAAGGTGTGTGCAATATCAGACAATCACCTTTAATGTTCTTGAAGCAATGAAGCATCTTGGAGATAATGGCAATTGATGTAAGGTGGATGAAATAAATGTAGTGATTGAAGGCACAAAATCAAATACATTGGAAATCTTCGATGGAAAGAGTTTTGATTGAAGCTTATGAATATCTCACAATGGAAGAAGAAGTTGAAGTGGAAAAGGTGACAAAACAATTGGAAGACAACATATTTCATGTGATGAAAAGGGTTGTGTTATGAGAAGGACATGAAATTTTTTTGAATAATTATTATGTATAAGGATGGAAAATACCAAAATACCCTTGAATTATTTACATTTGATTATTCTCTTTGGTTTAATGGTGTGTTTTTGAATCAATGAAAAACATATCTCTTATAGTCAAACCTCATTACAACTTATGAAAGACCTTTTGATCTAATTATACATGTGACTTGTCTAAATTAGATGATCAACAATAGTTAATCAAGTGATTTCATAACATGTTGAGTGTGAGTAATCATTGATAAACACGTTGTACAAATTAAAACACTAAGTATTATGAGTTGTTTAAATTCAATAGTCTAATTATCGTCTATTATAATGTTTAAGGATTGAAGTGAATAAATAGTATCATATCATTCTATCTTAAGTTTTGGAGCTTTAAGTGAAATCCTTTTCTACTACATGATTAAGATTGAAAAATTATTTACTCTTAAATTATTATGGTAGGTTGACCTGAGTTTTTTTATTCTTATATTTCATGAGAGCATAAAAGAGTTTAAGTTAGGACATTTTGATTGTCATTATCATTGTTTTTTTATGTTTGTTTTTATCTTTTATGGTATTTTTATTGTTATTTTACTTTTTCTTTTATTTTAATCATCTCTTAAAATTTAAATATTCAAATAAAAAAATTATTCAAGTTTTATTCTACCACAAATAAAAAATATTTCTAAAATTATACTAATAACTTTTACATAATTTAATACTAGTACAACACAATATTTCTCAAATTATTATTACCATAAATTCTTAAGGCTCTGTTCGTATGAAAGGATCGTTCTGATACGTTGATTCACGATGACGGATTATAAAAAAAAATTGTATGCATTTTAAAGGATGTGCGCAGATGGATGAAGATGAACTTGTGGGATTCTATTCAAAACAAATCCTTCGGTATAAAGAAGATTTGAGAGAATGAGGGAGAAATTTACTTTTATATCCTCACCTCTTAAAAGCAAAATATGAATTATTATTATATATATATATATATATATATATATATATAATAATTCATAATAATTTTAAATAATAGTAGTTATTATAAAAATAAAAATAATAATAATTTAATATAATTTTTTTAAATTTTATTTAATAATAGTTTTTAAAATTTAATATTTTTAACTAATTCATTATTTCATATATTTTATCATTAGTAATCTTCAAATTTTATCTATTATAAATTTTTATTTTATCTTTCACATCACTCAAATCACTCACTAACTTTCATAAAATTCATTTTCAAATCCATTCACTTTATCCTCTAAATCCACTCAAAAAAACAAACATATTCATCCAAACAAATTCATATTCACACTCTCCTCCAAATTCATCTTTTCGAGTGAACATAGCTTAAATAAATATATATTTGTCAAATATAATTTTACAACAATTTCCACAAATACAAATATTATCTCATTTTTATTTTTTCTTTTTTTAATATTTTAATTCTATTTTTTTAAATTGAAAAAAAAAATCAGAATATTCCGATGAGGAAAGACCCGAGTAACGAATCCTGACCTCGCCATCGCCAAAAAAAAGTGTATTAATAGATATTATAAACAATATCCCATCTGTCTAAATAAAAGGGGGAATCTATGAAATTTGGGAAAAAAATTATACAAAATGAGGAATAGCGGGGAATACGTGAAGACCAGTGACAAGGGTACTTTTGACAGTGTCTTTCCGTACTTGGCATTCAAACAAAATATTATAAAATGTGTGTTTCACGTGACATTTGATGCGACGGCATCATAAAATGCTCCACACGTAAGAAGAGGCTTCAAATTTTTTCATAGAAGATATTTAATTTTTTAAAAACTATAAACCACTTATATTTTTATTATCTTTTAGAAAGGATTCTTAAGCTATGATCTTTTTTGTCTATTTACTGTTCTCAAGTATAAGTAAGCACGGATTTTAAATTATATTTATGTTCGTTTCCAATAATTCACAGGAGAGAGAAAACACGGAAATGAAAAATTTATAATTTTTTAATTTTCGTATAAGTGTGGAGATTTGAGGAAGATAATACTCTATTACTAAAATATTCCTTCTTCTTCACATGTAATTCTTTATTTTATTTTCTCAGTTACAATCTTATGTGAAACTTTTGAAAATATATAGTTGGTGAAATTTTTCATAAAAGATAGAAGTAAAGAACCATCATTGTTGTGCCTATATTGTTAAAAGTTATATGATTTATAAATAATATATATAGTAATTAAATATAATAATAAATTATAAAATTTTGAAATAATAGTAATTATTATAAAAATAATAATAATTTAATATAATTTATCTTTTTTTAATTTTGTTATTAAAATTTATGAAATAATATTTTTACTAATCTAAAAATTATTTTAAATATTTTTACCATTAAGGGTATTTTGATAATCTTCAAATTTTATCTATTAAAACAATATTTTTAGTCTATTACATCATTCACTAACTTTCACAGAATTCATCTTCAAATTCACTCATTTTATTCTATAAATGCACTAAAAAAAACACACGCTTTCGTTCTTCACTCAAATTCACACAAATTCATCTTCACACAATCTTCCAAATCCATATATAAAAAAGAATACAACAAGGGTTGAATTAGAAAAGAAGACATTTGGTAAAAAGTTACTGTAATAAAAGATTAAACTTTATTATTAATAAATAAGTTAAAATCATTCTTACGATAAAAGATGAATGATGACAATTAGTATTTAAATTTAATAAATGAGAAACAGTGTAAGAGAGAGAGCTAGATTATTCAATAATAAATTCATTCAATCTAAAAATTATGTTAAGAAATGACATGAAAAATCAAATTTTGTCAAATTATATTTGATTCGATTTATCTAAACGTATGATTTGCTCGTATTGATTATGGTGTGCCGCGTGTGAAGGGTGAAGAAAAAATTAAAGTGTGAAATAGCGGTGAAAAAAGATAGGAACAAAGAAAAAAAAAAGTAGTTAGGCCATATTATTATTATTATTATTAATTACTTTTCTGGTTATTTTTTTTAAATTGTCAAATTGGTCTTCTATTTTTTTTAAGTTTCAATTTAGTCTCAACTTTTAAAAAATTAGTGCAATGTGGTGATTCTCATTACATTTTTTGAAATGAATCAATAATTTTTCATCAAAATTAAAGTTATTAATAATGATTATTTGCTTTATTGGTGTAATTAATATAATCATAGTGCAAATTTTGATAAAAAATTATTGATTTGCTTCAAGAAATTTAACACAAATTAACCAAATTGCATCAATTTTTTAAAAATTAGGACCAAATAGAAACTTAAAAAAATTGAATGAACAATTTGACACTTTTGGACAAAAATAAGGATCAAAAGAGTAATTAAACATATTTTTTAAAAATAAAGTGAAATTAAATTGAGTAAGAAAAAAAAATAGAGGATCACATAAATTTAAATTGACGTATAATATATATATATATATATATATATATATATATATAGTTAGTTAGTTAGTGAGTTAGATAGATATGTATAAGATATGAGAAGGTGTACAAATATGTACAAGAGTTGTTTGATGAAAAACAACTCAAAGAGAGTTTGTCTCCTAATTTATTAGAAATTTATCCAATGTATAAAGTACAAAATCTCATGATACAAGGGGAAAAGAAAAATCTAATATTTATCATCATAAAAAATATATTTGATAATAATAAAAAAGGAATAAAAATATAATATCTCTATCACTCTTCCCCAAGTAAGCATGAATATTATAAAGCCCAACTTGGAAATAGTAACCTATGATGCCCAGACACGGATACAGATACAGACACGACACAGACACGAACACGGATATGGAGATACGACAAAATTAAAATAGTACAAGACACAAACATGACAATATATACATACACACACACATATATATATATATATATATATATATATATATATATATATATATATATATATATATATAATCTTAAAAAAGATATACTAAATGAATCTTATAAAAAATATATATAATCTAATAATTATATTTCATAATAAAAAAATAAAATAAACATTTAAAATATCAAGTCTTATATATCTATTTTTGTTGCTGATCTTTATTTTATTTTGATAGAAGATAAGAAAACTTTGATTTTCTTTTTAATTTTTTTTTTTGGATTTTCCTTTATTCTTTCATAAATATCAATTTTTTGATAAGTGTATATAATATATAATGAATATCTTCAACATGAATATATGTCAAAATGTTCCATTCGTGAAAATTTTTCCTCTAAAATTTGGGATTCGCAACAACTTTTCCCAAATTGCGTATAATGCAGTGTTCAAATAAATAGAGTCGTATCTGATGCAGTGTCCAAATTGATGGTCGCGTCTGAACCATGGGCAAGCTTCGGACTCCACGTCGTGCAGGTGTCTGCGTCGCCTCTGCTTCGGGAGCGGGAAGCGCGTTCCAAACGGTGTGTCAGAGCATCACAGGTAGTAACCTAGGAAGCAAAATAATGCAATTACTTCTTAGTAAACATATCAGCAAGTTGACTTGTGGAAGGAACGTGGAGAAGATGGATAAGGCCATCAACAATTTTGTGTGATGTGACAATCAAGTTCCATATGCTTGGTTCTCTCATGAAAATTATAATTTTTGGCAATATGAATTGTGGAATTGTTGTCACAAAAGTCGGTGTATGGAGTGGAAACACAAATATGCAAATCCTAAAAAAAGGTATTGAATCCGTTGTAGGTTGTAGTTCACAAGCCAGGGATGCCAAGGCGTGATACTCAGCCTCAGAAAAATATTGTGAAATAATGGTTTGTTTCTTAGACTTCTAAGCAACCAAAGAGGTACCAAAGAAAACACAATATCCAAAAACATAGTTTTTGGTAGTGACACATGTTGCCCAATCAGAATCAAAAAACATATGAATTTTAAGAGAGGTATTGGACTTATACAAAAGACCATATACAGGAGAATGTTTTAAGTACTGAATGATTTGTAAAGCTTGTTGCATATGTGGTTCACGCGGAGAAGAAACAAAGTGGCTGAGTTGCTGGACAACAAAACTAATATCATGCCTAGTGTTGGTCAAGTAAAGTAATGGTCAAATCAGACGCTGAAAGGAAAAAAGATATTGTAGAAGAGCTCCCTCGTTGGCATGGAGTTTAGTAGAAGGATTAGATGGCGTTGGTGCGGGTTTAAATCCAAGCATCTCTACCTCTGAAATAAGATCTAAACAGTATTTCCTTTTGTTCAAACCTAATTCATCAAGAGAATGAGTAACTTCAAGATCCAAAAAATATTTGAGAAGGCTAAGATCTTTAATAAGAAATCTAGAATGAAGATGAACTTTTACAACATTGATTTCAATAACGCTATTACTAGTGAGAACCACATCAACAACATAAACCAACAAAATAGTAATAACATAGTAAACCAAAACAGTAATAGCAGAGATATATTTCTTCACAAAGAGTGGTCAGCAAAACTTTGTATGTAACCAAGAAAAAATAGCTTTGGAGTTAATTTTTGATTCATATTATGACTGACTTGTTTTAAACCATATAGAGACTTGTTAAGCTTACAAACAAGATTTGGCCGGGGAAGAAAAAAACCAAGTAGAGGCTTCATATAGATCTCTTCATGTAAATCTTCATGGAGGAAAACATTGTCAACATCCAACTGATGAATAAACCAATCACTAACAACGACCAAGGCTAAAATGATATCTATTGTGGTAAGTTTGACAACAAGAGAGAAGGTTTCAAAATGATTAAGCCCCTCGGTTTGAGTAAAATCCTTAGCCGCCAAATATCAACATGGATAAGTTCAACAAAATGAAAAGATTTACTATTGCTGGAAGAATATTTCAAACGTCTTTGTTTGGCAAAATCACAAGCAATTATCCTAGTTGCTCCAATCGTCTTGAAGGTATCAATTTGCAAAATAAGACAAGTATTTTGGGAGAAAATCATAAAGCAATTAGTAGAGTTAAGCAATTTAGGAATAAAAATGAGTTGAACAGAAAATTAAGGAACAAAAAAAGTGTTACAATGGATAATTGCTCAAGACAAGAGTACCAAAGAATGTAGTAATGACATGGTTTTGGTTGGGTAATTGTATAAAAATAAAGGAGAAATAAGTTTGAGATTTTAAAATAAACATTTAAAAGGACAAATAAGGTCAGTAACACCACTATCTAAAATCCAAGAAAAAAAGTGAAAAACAAAACATGTGGGTTTGGTAGTACATTGATGAACAACAACAATTGTGGGAGAAGAATAATTTTGAGACTGTTGGATTAAGGCGAGAAGAACTTCATACTACTCTCTAAAGAAACCAAACTAAGTTTTAGCTTTGCCATCCTTCTCGGCAGGAATGGTATCAACCATACTAGCAAATGGCTTGGAAGGAGGAGATTTGACTTTAGTGTTTTAGTAATAGCCTTAAGTTAGACCATGCTTAATACAACAATTATCAGAGGTGTGATTGGGATTATGACCACTAGTCTGAGTAAAACGTCCTCGTCCACGATTACCGGATAAACCACTATGAAAATTTTTACTATGTCCCTCGTTAAAGGCAAGATTGATAATAGAATCTTGAGAATTATAATGAAAAGTAACATTAAATTCACGTTCTTGTTGAAGAATCAAAAAGAAAATTTTCACCAGAATATGCATAGGCTCTATAAGCATAATTTGGGACCGAACATGAGAGAATTCATCATTCAGTCCACTAAGAAATTTGATGACACAATCATCATTCATGCTCTTTTTTGATCTTAGAAATCAAGTAACATGTGCAAAGAGAAACACAAGTACATACAAGAATCGTGCGATACAAAATGAATTTTTCCAAAGGATGTGAAGTCGTGTGTAATATTGGGAAATGGTGGAATCACCTTGTGGGTAGCTCTTAATTTCTTCCTGTAAATCGACAATGCAAAATTTATCACCATGAGAGAACATTGAAGAAGATTAGTCCATATATCAAACGCAAACTCTATCCGCATAATATATTGTTGTGGGTCTCATTGAGCGAGTGAGCCACCGAATTACCATTTTGTTACATCGTTTCCAAGTTTCATGCAAGGGATCATTAAGGGGTGGACATGGAAGGGTGTCAATAACAAAACAATAATTGTTTTTGGTTTCCAACACAACGAGCATACCATGTTGCCATTGCGAATAATTGTTATCAAATACCAAGACAAGAGCAGGATTCTCACCGGGGTGAAGAAATATGGGATTTGCGGGATTTGTGAGATGATCAGAATATGGGTCAAGGTTCACGAGGTTTGTGGGAGTACCAGAGGATGAAGTAAGAGTCGTCGTTGTAGGAAATCAACAAAAAAAGAGAAAATGTGAAAGATAATTTAAATTTGATAGCATGTTAGAGATGTATAATATGAGAATGAAGACCGCGTACACAAAATAACTCAGAGAGCTTGCCCCTGATTTATTATAAATTTTTCAATATAAAGTACAAAATCCCAATATAAGGAGAAAAGGAAAACCTAATATGTATCATCACAAAACAAAATATTTGATACTAATAAAAGAGAATAAAAAATATAATATCTATATCATACATATATATATATATATTAATATTTTTAATTTAGTCTTAATATTTTTACAATTATTGATATTTTTTTGTAATTTAATAGTTTTTTATATTATTATATTATAATCATTATTTTATAAAACTTAATTTTGTTATTACCATTTTTCTAAATTTTATTAAATTTTTATTATTTATTTATTTTATTGTCATTATTTTAATAGTTTTTTGTTTTTGTTTTTGTTTTCTTTCATATGGTTATGTTTAGCAAATAATATTACTTATATAGATAATCAAAATATATTTGGATCATAAAGCCTATTTAAAAATCTTAATTTAATTTTATTTGATAAGACTCATTATTTTAAGAATAAATTTAAACTATTTATAGATATATAAATATAACTATATCATCACTCTAAATAATAACACACACATGCAATATTTTTAGCTTAAGCAAGATACATATACAGTCTACCACATTGGTTTTTCTTGTCTTTCTTCTCATGAAGGAGGAGAGTAAAAATCATACAATCCCACACAAGGTGTATTTATTTTTTCAGATTAGCAAATACAAACACAAGTGATCTCCGTCTTCGATTTCACGTATACATTGCATCCGTGGATGGACTAGAGAAAGTTTTGTAACCTAAATAAAATTAAAAGGATATAGAAAGGTGGCATAGAAAAAATAAATATAAAAGATTTGAATAGAGTATTTTCATGGGCCATGGCAGATTCCATATTGCAATTATTGTAGTGCCATCATGGTATCAGCGTTCATTGTATTTGTAGGTCTTAAGGAATCTTTGTTAAGTGCTCCTTTAAGTCCGTGACACACTCATCCACACCCACACTTTCATCTGAGCCACTGTTCTCAGTCCAAACACTTCTCCATTTCTCATCTGAGAATGAGGAGCATCTTTGCGCTTCTCTTTATTTTGGGTACTCTCTTCTCTCTCAATTTTGTTCTGTACTCTGTTTGGCCGCTGAACGAAAAAAAAAAAAAACAAGGCGGCAACAAACACCCTAATATATATACTGTGCTGTAAAATTTTTAATTTTTGTTGGTTTTCTTGGTTGTTGGAAGGAGGAGTTTTGGTGGTTGAAGAGTGTAGGGAATGACTTATTTTGTTTTTGTTGATTCTTCAGGCTTGTTTAAGCATGCATTTTCTGAAGAAGGGTATTGCTCTGCTCCTTCTGGACTTAGTACGGAAGCGAAATCAAAGCCTCTTTATTGGAAAGTCGACAATCCCACTCTCTCTCCTGTTCACCTTATAGGTTAGTCAAATGTTTTTGTTATACTATTTTTCTTTCGTATCTTAAAAGAGGGATATTATTATGGTGATGTAAATTGTTTAATGGAGCAGGAAGCAAACAAAGACTGCTGGTGGTTGCTGATTAGATTTCCCTTGATTTTTTTAATAGACGAGTGTTTTGTGTCTATGTCAATATAGGGTCTTTCTTGGAAAGACAAGATCATTATATTTGCAAAGAAATTATATAAATGCTTTATAGAAAGTTTTTGATGCATAATAAAATAAAACATATGAGGCCGTACAGTTTGTAGCAGCAGGCTTCTATGCTTTGTTAACTCAAGAAGTTCACAAAGTTTTGGACTCATGGCTTTTCCTAAGATGTGGATTTCTAATTATTATGATATTATTATTTTGGTTGCTGAAAGAACTGGCTTGAGAGGTGAAGTGTGACACTTGACGACCAGGCTTGATTATTATAGTTCTTTCTTGAGTTGTGATATATATGTTAATTATAAGGAACTATATGTAAAGGGTATTTTGATCTTAAAGTTTCTTTTGCTCTTTAAGTCTTGGACTATTTTCATGAAAAGAACTTTGCAGTGAATTTGCATTGGACTGAGTTTACTTGCTTTTGTTTGCAGATTTACCTGGATTCACACGCAGTGTTTACAAGACTACTCATGCTTTGATATCACCAGAAAGTCATGTATATGGCCCATTGCCTGATTGGTATTCCTGACTCTCTTCATTTGTTTTAATTATGATTTTAAGCCTCTTCATTGCCCTCTTGTTGTGTAGTAACTTTAAATTTCTTTGACAGGAGCGACACAACTGGGGCATATTTAATTTCACCAGAAATGGGTTCACACTTTTTAATGTACCTAGCTAAGTTGAAAGGTTTGATTATGACTTATTTCACTGAATCTATTATATTTACCAAGTTGCCTGGGTATATTGTCATTAGATGATATTGCTGCTTCAGCATTTGTGAATCAACAATTATTTTAGTCATCTACACTACATATATTTGCCGATATACTAATTTTTTGATGCCATTATCTTCTCCTATACAATTATGCATCATTTGGATGCCACTTTATTCCTTTCTTCGGTATCCAAATTATATGGGCTATTTACAAGCCTCCTAACATTAGATCAACATTATTGAAAAAAGAAGTGTGGCATGGAAAATATTGAACCCCAAGAAAGATAATGAAAGAAAAATTACCCTGTATGGTTAATTGCACCTCAGAAAATCTGGGTTCATCCCTCACAGAGGATTCTCTCTGTATAATCCAAAGTAAAATTTCTCTGGTCCAATGCTGCTCGTCAACTGCTTTAACATACTTGAACTCTACAAAGCCTGGGAATGGCTTGTAAGTTGTTCTGTTCCTTAACAAAATATCTTCCTTTCATGATTCTGTGCCATTGTGTCTGGTTCCCGTTTGTTTCATTGTCTTGGAACCAACCTCCAAAATAAATATGCGACTGGTCTTTTGGTTCAGCCTAACTTTTAATGTTTGGCAATATCTTATTTGCTTTTCTTTTTAAAGATCAAAGTGATATTGGGTTACAATTTCAATCATATCCTCCAAGTCTACCTTTACACTTTCCCTTATTAACTCCAATGGGCATTTAATTTGTGACGTTTAATGTTTTATATATGTTGCCGTTGTCAGTTTTCCCTGAAACTGAATTTTCTGGTACGCCTTTGATACTTGCTTTGTCCCTTTTCTAGATAATTCAAGATCAGGACTACCCCTGCCTGGTGTGGAGAGGTTGTAAACATGCTATTTCACCTTTTCAGTTTCTGCACTCTACCCCTCCTCAATTTCTTGTCCATGACACTCCAACTATTTATGTGTAGATTTATCTTTGTGCTCCAAGGAACTGTCACAATCACTAATGCCACTGGTGTTAGCCAACTACTTCAGGTAATAAGTCTACAATTATTATTGTGAATGTTTCTGTCAGTATGATCACCAATTTTGAGTACTGTTAGAAATTGATATTTGATACAAATTTCAGGTTTGGTTAATATGTTTCTTAAATTACTGTCATCTCTTTTCCTAAAGTAATAAAAGAAGAAAACATTATTAGAAAGGAAAAAGAATCTGGAGGAGAATGAAATATCCTCCTTAAAAGAAACAGTTGACGATAACAGTGGGCCAAGTTTGCCAAAAAAATTAAACGGCACTTTCAATCTCTTCTCCTATCACTAGTTACAGTTGCCTTGAAAAAATCTCAAGTAAAGTGCACCAAAGGAAAGATGTAGGCACTATCTCATCCTATAAAAATATCAAGGGAAGAGAGAAACCCTTGAAAATTTGGACATTCCTCTGCTGCCAAATGCACCAGAAAGCTGTACATGCCACTCTTATTGTAAACTTGTACCCTCCTCAATGCACTAGTACCCTTCGGAAATTATCATGAGAAACTGCTTCTCAAGGTGTAATGATACACCTGTTGTCACTCAATGCAAACACAAGCAGAAGGCTGTTTTTGAACTACGGCTACTCATAAACCACATGCAAGAACGAAATGTTTTCACTTATCGTTTCCCTCTACCAGTATTTATGCACTTGTAGGACTTCCATGTTAATCATGTTAGCTTCAGGAAGTATATTATGCATGATGTATTCTTATTACTGTTTTTCTTCTAACTTTTTGGTGACATTTTTCTTAGATTCAACTCATTATATAAGTGTGCTATTTATACAATAGAAGATTCAGGGGCATTGAAATTGGACTTAAATTCAAGATACAATCCTTGGAATGTTTTTATATAAAAATAAAAGGTGATTGCTGTTGCTTCAAAATTTTATTTTCTTATAATCTGCCATTACTATTTTTCATTGCTAGAGAACTTTATGCTTTAATAATCATCATAGGAATATTATATGACAAAAAGGAAAACAGAAGGAATGAATGCTTAAGTTGATTGCAGTTTATGATATTATTTCTTTTTGTCACTCTATTGCAAGTTTCGCTCCTTTGGTGAATCCTCTTATTTTCCAGTTTTCTGGTTATAGGAAGTAATCTTAGAAATTCATATTTCCCTCACTTGTGATACTTATGATGACCATAGTTTTATGTGCACACTGCTTAGCTATGTAATTAGTGAAAGTAAACCGATTACATTTGCAGTGTCTTTCTTTTAGTCATGTTTTTGTCTGGCTACTAGCTTTTATACCATCTTTATGAAAGTTTAGATAATCACTATATCTTCTATGAAGGCTATAAAAATTTTCATATCATGGCTTTAACTCCAGGTGGATTCATATGCTTATTTTCCTCCAAATTTTGAACATTCAATTGAATCTGATGCACTTGGTACTATTGTGGTATTTGAACGAAGGTTTGTACTTTTTACTTCCCCACCTGCAATTTATATGTATCAATCCATTTTATATTCAAGATTCTTTATAAGTTGTCGCCATATAAATTGGTATAGGATGCACAATATATATTTTTTGTGTACATTCAAATAGTGAGCTGTCACGAGTACTCTCATGACTTGAGTATGAAAAATGTCTATAATCTTTCAGATATTCTCCACTGGCTAATCATATCCCAGAGCCATTGGTTGGTTCAACTGATAAGCATCCACTCCTTGAAACTCCTGGCGAGGTAAGTTGACTCCAATATTCTGAAAAGCAGTTTGCTTTATTTTATCTTCTTTTTCTTGGCTTGAAACAGGGAGTATATTTTCCAATTTAGGATGATAGTTCATAAAAGAACATTTATGACACTGTTATGTCTATTAACGTCATTGCATGGGGCAATACTTACATGTTTTGGGTTCATGTCACTGATCATTAATGTAGGTGTGTTCATTACTCTGAAACATGCAATCGTCTTTTTCTGGATGTGTTACACTTATCAATTCAGATAACTTTCTGACTGTCCATGTTTAGCAACTAATACAAGTTAATATATGATTTTAAACTATTGTGATATATCAGAATTCCTCGTGTGTTGAGGTTTATTCTATATAATCAGGTCTGAGTAAGAGAGTAAGAGAAAAATAAAAGAAAAATGTACAGAGAATAAGGTTATGAGAATATAAATCTGGCAGAGATATAAGATTATGAGAATATAAATCTTGCAGAGCCGGTTAGATACTCTCTCATAAACTTACATCTTGTACAGAACACAAAAGTAAAAGTAGAAAGATACAATGTTTTTAAGCCTTTGAATGATTACTGCATCTTTTAATAAATATTACTCAAGGCATCCGTAGATGCCTAACAAAAAATTACTCCAT